>JADMIO011874997.1_pt1 | contig 54899 bp, 46 predicted proteins | sample 8958161 | NCBI WGS metagenome assembly JADMIO01 (sample SAMN16585339, study PRJNA669376) | soil metagenome | isolation source: Crop rotation soil | place: USA: Cullars Rotation, Alabama | collected 2011
ATTGTCAATTTAGATTTCTCAGAAGCCAACCCAGCCCGACCGAAGTTACCATGCGCTCAAAGTTACGGTCGATCTACGCGCCATCCCATCTAACCCCTACTCGCTGCAGAATCCGCTACAGTGGGGAGGGCAGTTCGGCGAGTGGCCCTCAATGAGCAGGCCGTCACAACACGAGCGGTACATCCGTCGCTGCATCGCGCTTGCGCCGCAAGCCATCGCGAGCGGCGACACTCCCGTCGGCTCACTGATTGTCGACGGTGACGAGATCGTGTCCGAAGGCGTTGAGGGAGTACGTGCTCCTCATGATCCGACCGCTCACGCAGAAATAGAGGCTCTGCGTGCGGCATATGCACGGCGACGTTCTCCAAATCTGGCCGGGTGCACGCTATACACTAGCGTCGAACCTTGCCTTATGTGCGCGTACGTGTACCAGGACATCACGAATCACCAATGGGGTTGGGCGGTTCGGCATCACGCGCCAATCGCGTTCGCATACAAGATCGAACAGGGCCATCCCGGATCGCTCAACGTGATCTGCATATCGGATGCGGGCCGTGTCCGGCGCACGAGATAGCAATCGCCGCAAATCGGCTTTTTGTTCGATTAGTGCGTGTGTACGGAGGTCTTGCCCTTCGAGGGCCACGACATCGAATGCGAAGAAGCATGGCTCCCCGCGATGGAACAGCAAATCCTGGAATTGCGGGCATCCGTCCTCGTCCAGGCACACAATCTCGCCGTCGAACGGCGGTCTTGATGAACGGTATCGACGACGCGATCTCAGCGTCGAGGTCCGAGTATGCCCCAAACTCAGTTTGACGTTTTTTATCTTCAAATATCGACCGACTCCCGACGGCGCACCAGAAGAGACAACTGGACGGAATGTCGCGTCGTTCTGGAATTCGCACATGGCATGGATTGTCGTCCTATTGATTTTTGGAATTGCGTTTTGGTCTGAACTACAAATGGCGGCTCGGTAGCCTATCCTGCCCTCCAACGCGGTTTTCGGCCAACATTTGCACTCTCACCCCAGATCGCTTTTCGATGTGCGGGGTGAGAAATGGTTCCGCATTGCCGCAGAAACGTCTGGGGGATGAACGTTCCGGAAGGCAAACTGTATTCAGCTAAACGAGATAAGCGGCGAAGGTCTGAAAATGCAATCTTGATCGTAAAGAAATCGACGACCACAATGGCGCAGATGAAGTCTCGCTACGGAGGTCACCGAAATCATCGATCAGCTGTGCCGGGGAAGGCGGCTATTAATTTCCTCGAGCCATTCGGACCCATTAGATTAATTCAGCCGTGCAGACCAATTCACCATTAAAGTAAGGGACAAATCCTGATCGCTCGGCATGTTTACGATGAATTTCTTCCCGTCCCGAGTCACGTCGTAGGGTTCAAAAATGACCATATCGATGCCGGCGCGTAGGATCGTTTCTGGCGGATGGACTTCGATACCGCCGTCTTTGTTTTCGATTTTTGCCGCCATGATTTGTCCTCGAGGCGAGAGCCAATAAATTTCCCTTCCGTCATCCCTCCACCGCGAGGAGCGCCCTCCGTGGTTGGAAATCTGCCATTTGCTGCCGCCCCCTGGGGTTGGTTTGGAATTGGGACTTGCGAACGACGCTTCGTCAAATGGAATCACATAGATCTCATCTGTACCCGACTCACGCGAGGTGAATGCGATCCATTTCCCGTCAGGCGAGAACTGACCATCTTCACCGGTATCGGGTGCATTCGGAACCCGGCGGGGCTTGCGCTCTCCCGAAATTGGCAGAATCCAAAGACCGGAAGGTTGCGGAATAGTCCCGTGCGAGAAAAGCAAAAACTTGCCGTCGTGCGACCAACTTGTGGGTAGAACTCCCACGTCGGAGCTTTCTGCCGGTAGAAGTAACTCGTCTGAACCTACACCATTGGCTTGTCTTTCATAAATACCGTGAGTGCCTTTTCCCGAAAGAGCAGCGTAGACGATTTGCCGGCTATCCGGCGACCAAACCGGAAGACCATGGTCGGTTCCTGGCTCAATCGTCAGACGATTTTGTGCCGGATGTGCCATTTCATCCACCCAAATGTCGCTATAAGGCGAACCCGCATTCAACGCCAGCTTCTGTTCGTCGGGCGAAAGACGCAGATCAAAATAATCGCCGGTCTCGCCGACTACGTCGACCTTACGACCGTTGCGGTCGAACCACGTGAGTTGTTTCGAGTTTGCCTGGCTTGCTGGCTGATACAACAATCGATTTTCAGAAACGCTGAACAATGCGCCACCAGGCCCGACGGAAACGTGGTCAACCAATGTTCGTGGATCTCCCTTCAACTCTCCCGAAGAAGGGTTGATGGCCTGGGCCATGAGGGCCTCCCCACGCACATACAACAAAAATCCAGAAGAAAAAGTAGCCGCAATGCCCCTTGTCAATAGGCGTTCTCTTTTCCCGTCCAACGATGCAAGCCATGTCCCCTTCACCTCGGCGTCGTCGCTATCGATGAAATAGATCAAGTGTTTCCCGTCGGGCAGGAACTGGGGCTTGGCGCAGGAACGAATCTTCACACCATCCGTTTTGACAAGCGGGACTGGGCTCGCTCCTGCTTTCACTTCATACAGTCCTTTCGCGAACTCGGAATAAACAATGGTTCCGTTCCGGTTCCAGCTCCCACCAAGGTCATACGGGACGTCCGCGAGTATGTTTGTGGCTCCGCCCGAAGCATCGATGGCCTTCAACTTCCCGTCAGCAAAAAAACCAATTGTCCGGCTGTCTGGGGACCAAAACAGATTGCCCGCGTTCTCGGTGCCTAGCAAAGGATGGGATTCTGCGGAATCAAAAGGCCTGATCCACAGCATAATTTTGCCGCTTTCATCGATTGCTCCAAACGCTACAGCGTGCCCGTCGGGTGCGAGCGCCAAGGACTGAAAATCGAGTCCGCCGGAGAACCGAAACTGGACGTTGCGCGGGGGCGAGATCTGGGCGATGAGCACCGGCAATTCCGACCGCGACCAACGCCAATAGGAAAATCCACCGATAACTGCAGCGGCCAGCAGGAGGGCAAGAACTCCGTAGAGTCGTTCGCGGTTTCGCCAAGGGATGGCCGGTTGGGAAGCATCGCCGCCACCTTCCGCAGTCCACTGCAACTCGACCGACAGGTCACTAGCACTCTGCCAGCGATCTTCCGGGTCTTTCGCGAGACATCTTCGAACCGTACGTTCCAACGCGGAAGGGGTCATGGGTTGCCGCGTCCGCATAGGCAAGGGTTCCGCGGTGAGAATCGAGGCGATCAGGCTGGCACGGCTCTTTCCGCTGAATGCAGCCTCACCCGTCGCCATTTCATAGATCACTTCGCCGAGGGAAAAAATGTCGGAACGTGCGTCAGCTTCGGATCCTTCCAATTGTTCGGGAGCCATGTAGTGAAGCGTTCCGAAGATTGTTCCCTCTCCGGTCAGCTTCGCCTCTTGCGGATCGAGTTTTCCGTTAGGCTGATGTTTGACTATTCCGAAGTCCATCAGTTTGGTGCCCGCCTTGGTCAGCATGATGTTGGCCGGCTTGAGATCGCGGTGCACGAAACCCGCCTTGTGCGCTTTGCCAAGTGCTTGCGCGATTTGCATGGCATACCGCAATACCTGGTCGGTGGGGAGCGCGCCTTTTGTCAGCCGCTCTTCCAGGGTCTCGCCTTCCACCAACTCCATGGCGATGAACGACTGTTTTCCATGCGTGCCAATTTCATAGATGGTGCAAATGTTAGGGTGGTTCAACGCCGATGCCGCACGGGCTTCGCGGCGCAGACGCTCCAGGGATTGGGTGTCCCGTGCTGTGTCTGAGGAGAGAAACTTGAGGGCTACGGAGCGGCCCAGTTCAGTGTCTTGCGCGCGATAAACCACGCCCATACCGCCGCGGCCGAGTTTCTCCCCGACCTGGAAATGCGAAACTACCGCTCCAACCTCTACCGGATCTGATTCTGCAGCGAGCGATTTATCTCCCTCCGCGGCCATCCGCCGGGCAGAGATTTCAAATGCCGAGGTCTCAATAAAATTTCCGGCCCGGTCTTCGTGCGCCAATAAAGACCTGACTTCTCGCCGCAAGTCTTCGTCACCCTGGCAGGCGTTCAGCAGAAAGGCTTCGCGCTGGTTTTCGGCCATTTCCGATGAGGCGTGGTAGAGTTCCTCAATTTTTCGCCAGCGCTCAGCATCCATCGTGATTATTTCCGCCGAGGTCGCGCAGCAGCCAGACTTTGGCCAGTTTCCAGTCGCGCATCACGGTTTCGTCGGAGACTTTCAATACTTCCGCCGTCTCTTTAACATCCAGGCCGCCAAAGAAACGTAATTCCACTACGCGACCTTTTCTCTCGTCGAACTGTGAAAGCCGCTTCAAAGCATCATCCAAGGCCACCAGATCCCCATCGGGCTGCGAAGAAACCACGAGGGCTTCTTCCAAAGGAAGATGATGCGCACCACCACCTCTTTTCTGATTGTTGCGGGCGCGGGCGAAATCGATCAGGATACGGCGCATCATCTGCGCCGAGACGGCGAAAAAGTGCGCCCGGTCTTGCCAGTTTGATGGTTTGGAGTGAATCAGACGAAGATAGACTTCATTAATTAATGCGGTGGCTTGTAGCGTATGGCCGGAGCGTTCTCCCGCCATGTACCCGCGGGCGGCCCGGTGGAGTTCGCTGTACACGAGCGGGGCTAGCTTTTGCAGCGCGTCATCGTCCCCGGCACTCCAGGCCCGGAGCAGTTCGGTAACCTTCTCCGACTGTGGCGCCTCCATACAAGCCTCTTAGATTCTGCCGCTTACAGCAGAATCGAGAGCCTACCACAGCCCTTCGCGTTTTACTACGCAACAAATTAGGCCTGCTATTTCAGCCGCTTGCGAGTAGGTCGGCAGAAGCGGCTGACCCCACCTTTTTCCGCCGCCCTGACAGTTCTGGTGGAGAAATCCCGCTTATAGAGTAGCCGTTTTTTTAGTGTGCTCTCCCCCGTCGGATCGAGTTGCATGGTTTCGGCCCCAAGTTCTCAGTAGTCGAGGTGAAAGATGTCGAAGGCATTTCGTTTTTTGGTCACAATGTGGGTGCTGTCTCTTCCATTACTGGGACAGCAATCGCCGCCCAGCGCCGACACATTTGTTAGCAGTTCCTCTCCGAATACTAATTATGGCTCGAATGTCATCGATGTGGTTGGGCCAGGTGTGTCCAGCTACCTGAAATTCAACCTCGCCGGTGTTCCCACTGGCACCACAATCAAGAAAGCGAGTCTGCGCCTGTACGTCGACGCCGTTGCAAATCCCGGCCAATTCGATGTTTTCAACCTGCCCGCCGCTCCGGCGTGGTCCGAGGCCTCACTCAGATACAACACACCACCTCCAGGCAAGGGGCTGTCGGCCACCGGCGGGCACCCGATGGCAATTTCTGCGTCGAGCCTGAATACATTTATATTGATCGATATAACTTCGACAGTCCAAGGCTGGCTGAATTCTCCGAGTTCCAACAATGGCGTGGAGCTGTCCCTGACCAGCAGTAGCGGGTACTTCTCCTTTGACAGCAAGGAGAGCTCGCTAACCAGCCACGAGCCGGAGCTGGAGATCGCGCTGAGCGGTCCTGCCGGACCACAAGGTCCTCAGGGCGTACAAGGCCCGCAAGGATTGAACGGGGCGACCGGACCCGCCGGTCCGAAAGGAGCGACAGGTTCAACGGGTCCCACCGGAGCAAAAGGCGCGACTGGAAACCCTGGCCCTCAAGGTCCGGCCGGAGTGGCTGGACCAACCGGAGCACAAGGTCCCGTGGGTGTCGGACTGATCGGTCCTGCGGGTGCGCCGGGTCCCATCGGACCCGCCGGTCCCGCTGGATTGAAGGCACGCGGCCCTTGGAGTAACGCAACCCCCGACTATGTGCTGAATGATGTAGTGACTGACGCCGGTTCCACCTGGCGGTGCAAACTTGTCTCCGGAGATTGCGCGGCCGGCGTTGAGCCCTCCGACACCAACACCGACTGGGAACTTCTCGCTGCAAAGGGCGCGAATGGCACTGCCTCAGCCGGCCCTGCCGGACCTCCGGGTCCCCCCGGATTACCTGGTCCCGTTGGCCCTGCGGGACCGCAAGGTGTTCAGGGATTCTCCGGTGCTTCGGGCCCAGTGGGGCCGCAAGGCTTGCCCGGGCCGGCTGGCCCTCCGGGACCCGGCGCCGCAGCCAATCTCGCTATTGTCAGTTTTTCCGCCACGCCGACCTTCGACGCGGCTCAGGGGACCGCGATGAAGTTGACGCTGACGGGTGACGTAACTTCGTCCACCCTCACCGGAGCACAAACAGGGCAGACGTTTGAAATCATTCTCTGCCAGGACTCCACCGGTGGGCACTCCTTTACTCCTCCAGCCAACGTGAAATGGAGCGCCATAGCAACTACCACCTCCAACTACTGCGTCGCGGAGTCATTCGTCTTCGATGGGACGACCGCTTTCTTTCTGGGGCCGGTCGCCTACAACGTGGGCGGGCCGGTCACGAATCTTGTAGGCAGCGGTCTGGCACTGACAATGAATGGCGCACCGAATCAGTTAATCCCAGCCGCCGCGACCGCAATCCAACTGCAGACGTTATATTCTGCTCAAAGCTATTCCATTAGCATCGCGCAGCAACCTTCGAATCCTGTGGAAGCATGCGCCTTATCGAACCCGGTCGGAGTTGTGCGGGGAGCTGATGTCAGCAACTTCTCGGTGAACTGCGTGAGCGCTCCCACTGGAACTCCGAGCAATGTCACGGCAACGGTGGACGGCTTCCAGCAAATTACGGTGAACTGGTTCCCGCCGGCAACCCTGGGAGGCGGTGGTGCGCTGACGGGATATACCGTGACCTCGCACGGAACCGGCAGTAGTTCGCAAACCGTAGGGCCGGGATCAACCTCGACGACATTCACCGGTTTCGGCAGTGGGGGCTGTCAGCCGGTGGCAACTACAGTCTGTGCGACTGGAATCAACTATAACTTCACCGTGACTGCCAACAATGCGCTTGGAGCCGGGCCGTCTTCGTCGCCTTCCAACTCACTTGGATCTCCCGATAACATCCAGAATGTCCACTACGGCACGCCGTTTTGTACGAACGGCCAATGCTCCTGGCTGATCACATTCGATCTCCCTACCAACACCGGTGGTTCCGCACTGAAATATGTCTGTTTTCAGACTACAAGTTTCAATCAATGCGTTTCACCATCGACCCAGCCTGTGTCTGTGACGAATCCGGCGAGCAACTCCTTCTGTAACAACCCCAGTTGCGCCCTGCCTCCTTATCACTATACCCAGAATATTTTGGGGGCCATCTCAGCTTCCGGCTACTAGCGGGCCGACCCCAAATCTCACACCTCTGTTTGCGCATATCAGGGATTGATGAGCAGACACTTGAATCAAGGAAAACTACTACCTCTGCTCAGTTCACTCTCCGCCCACACTCGACCGCCATGTTGCTCTACGATACTCCGGCAGATCGCCAGCTAGTGCGGCTATGGTTTCTGCAAAACCCATTTAAATGCATTGCGTTCGGCCCCGATCTGCCCGGCGCCCGCAGTTTCAGCCGCTGCGATCCCTTTTGGACATTGGATGAACTGGTGGGATTACTATCTATCTAATGGCGACAGAAAAGCAAAACCGGATTCCACTCCCCTTGATAGGAGCAGGCCAGCCCGTGGCGGAAAGCGATCCCACAGGCACGGAGGAGCTTACTTTCCCTTCCCCTATGCCCTACCGACCGCAGAGTACAAAGCACTCGCAGACGCACTGTCGGCATTGTCCAAGCTGCAGTCGCAAGCGCTACAAGCATCGGCGTACGGCTTGATGGATGCGACGGAGGCAGGAATATGATGCGCGTCGTGTTCGCATCGGGGAACTCTGTGAGCAGATGGGAGAGTTCAAACCTCCGACTCGATAGCCGGTCTCGTTCATACGCCTCATGAGGGTCGTGGAAGAGGGATTTTCTCTCGCACGACAGTGGGGCTCAGAGCGAATCTGGCGGGCATATACTAATAAACGACACTCCGGGGAAAGCTTGGCGAATGGACGCTACGCGATTCCCAGAAATCCTTCAGGTGAGATTCTTCCAAACGTACGAAGAACCCAGTATTTAAGAGGAGACTCGTGTCTTTTACTGTGCCGGTGGGCGGCAGCTCAGGCACAGAACTCATTTCCTTGGCGGGTGTTTTGTTCGCCTCTGCTTCTGCCCAATGTTTGATAGTGCCCCTCCCACCGAGGAAAGCGCCATGCCTTTCATTGAGGTCCATCCTGCCAGCGGGGCCGAAACGGTCCTGTTGAACGTCAGCGAGATAGAGTGGGTGTATGAGTTCGCGGAAAAAGGTGGAGATGCTCACGCCGTCCTCCGGCTCCACGGTGACCGGGATTCTCTCGAAGTGAAAGAAACCTACGATCAGATCAAATTGATGATCGCGCAGGCCAATGGTCAGGCATGAATGAATGGATCAAAGACCCCAGCGAGGATCTCGGTATTTCCAGCCCTCACCAGAAGTGTGGTCATCAATTCACGCAGACCTTGGAACGTGCGCCACCCCATAGCTAACCGAAGTTCCAGGCACGGGGATTTCTACCGCTTGCCGGCTCGCGGCCTGAGTTTGGGCTTGAAAAAGAGACCGATGACGGCGGTGAAGCTCGTTGCCGAGAAGTTGCGCTAGGCGGTCCGCCTGCCCAGTACGAAGTGAAGCACCAAAGAAATGACGGCCAAGACGAGCAAGAGGTGGGCCGTCCCGCTCGATGACACCGAGGGCCTCCCCGGGATCTGCTGGAACGGGCACCATCATTGGTAGCGGAAGACTACGAGGCATTCATGGAGTCTGCTGTCGGCCCGCCTCGCCAGGAGAAAGCACCGGCGTTTGCTTTACGAGTGCCGTGAGCCTCACACTCCCCAATTCCCACCGCCATCTTCGTGGCTTCGAGAAGCCCAGCTCTATTAAGATGTGCCTTTTTGTCATCTTGAACGGGCCGAATCCAAGCCTCTTTCCAGAACAGAAGGCACCGTGCTTGGCAGTTCAAATGCGCCGAGCCATCACATCGCAAATCCTCAAGATGCACGGTTCCGTGCAGTTGCCGCGCTCCTGAGCGTGTACAAACCTTCAGTGCGTGCCCACTAATTCGCAGCCTTTTGCCGCAGAATGGTTCCATCTCCGGCATGAAAGGGATGCCGTCGAGCCTGCCGTTCTGATCCAGTGTGGACAATATTTCTTGTAATGGGCGAATTTCCACGAGTGTGCGGACTTCAAGTTTAGGAAGGCGGTCTTGAGTATCTTGAGCACGGATCGGCGTGTTTCTACAAAGATCGATGGCGTTGGTGGAACGGAGGCCATTCATGGTCACCCGGAAAGCGGTTCGATCGTTTTGAAGGTCTTGCGGTTTGGGGGAAGAACGGCGGATTTACTCCGAACGGAGATACCTCGGTTCCAGTTTCTGGGCGGCCAGGGCGAGTCGTCCTGGAATGAGTAAGTATCTTAGCGCCATCCACGATTCGCCATGGGGTAAATCACCTAGTGCAAGTCGCGATGCAGTCCCGATCCCGCGACATGTGGGCTGAAACTTCGCCGCCGGATGTCGGCTCCGTCCGGTCAGCCGCGCCAGACCGTCCCACCAGACAAAAAGGCCGCCAGCGGTCCTCGGGGGACATCATTGTCCGAGCGGTCCAGTCACACGCGGGCATCCAGTCACACGCGGGCCGGTGTACTCCAGAAGCATGTCGAGGGTCTGGGTGGAAGTGGGCAATGGTGGAATGAATGAAGACGAATATCGCACTCACATGAGTCTATGGGCGATGCTGGCGTCGCCACTCATGGCGGGAAATGACCTGGGCACGATGAAGCCCGAAATTCTTTCCATTCTTGCAAATCCGGAAGTGATCGCGATTGACCAGGATGTTGCCGGGAAGCAGGGCCGGAAGGTCAAATAAATCAAAGATGTTAAGGTCTGGAAAAAGCCTCTTTCCGAAGGAGACGTCGCTATTAACCGCGGCACTGAAGTAGCAACGATCAACCTGCCATGGTCGGATCTACAGTTGGCGAAGCCAGTAGTCCTCCGAAATCTTTGGGATCGAAAAGACGTTACCTCCTTGGAACGTCTTCAGGGAGAAATCAAACCACACGCCTCCCTGATGTTTCGTGTTCGGATTAAATAGTGTCAGGTCTGTCATGTATCCTCACGGGCCTCGCTCACGGTAACCTGCTGCGTGGCCCGACAATCTGAGACGGTCGAGCCTTCGCAGCCGGCGAACCGAAAGTCTTAGTCCGCAGCGTTTGCGGCAGGCATCAGCGCCGGTTCTTCTTGCTCTTTCTCCCACTTAAGAATCTTCAAATCCAGTACGAAAATCGCATACAGAACTGGAACCAGCAGTAGGGTGATAAATGTTGCCACGCACAATCCACCGATCTGGGTGTAGCACAATGGCTGCCAGAGTGGACCGCCATGCAAGGCGAGGGGAAAGAGTGCCAGCACGGTCGCGCCAACGGTGATCATTACTGGCCGCAGTCGGATGATACCGGCGTCGATGACTGCTTCCTCGAACGGTTCACCCTCATGATGTTTTTCTTCGATGAAGTCGAAAAGAACGATGACGTGGCTCACAATCACGCCCACCAGGCTGGCGACTCCGAGGAATGCCATGAAGCCGAAAGGCGTGCCCATGATCCACAGCGCCGCGATGGCGCCAACCACTCCGTAGGGAGCGGCTGCAAAGACCAGCAACGGTTTCACCGAGCTGTTGAATTGGAAAACGAGCGCCAGGAAAATCAGAAATACTGAAGCTCCCATCACCAGGGCCAATTCGCCAAACCCCTTGGTCTGCTGGTAGTAGTCGCCGCCCATGCGAATCTTGTATCCAGGTGGAAGCGACTTCTCGAACTCCTTTATTTTTGGCATGGCGGCTTTCAGTACTTGAGAAGAAATAACGCCGGTGCGGGGAAAGCAGCGGACAGCGATCGTCCGGAAGTGGTCCAGCCGAATGATTCGCTCGGTATCCATGGAATGTTCGATCTTTGATATTTGTGCCAGAGGGACCTTTGTCGATCCCTCCATGGCATAGACATAGAGATTCTGTATGTCGGAGAGTTGGGCGCGCTCTTCCATCTTCAACCGGGCAACGATTGGAATTTCCTTGTTGCCCTCCTGCAACGTTGTAAGCTGGGCCCCGCTCATCGCGGAAGTGGATGATGCGGCGACATCCTGATTGGTGATTCCCGCCAGGTTCGCCCGGTCCGGGTCGATCTTCAGTTTCACTCCGGAGCTTTCGGTGTCCCAGTCGTTGCGCACGCCCGCGGTTGTTGGTATAGACCGGAAAATGTCCTCTAGTTGTCCAGCCAAACGCCGCAAAGTGCGAATGTCTTCTGCCGATTGTGCCGCGCTGACGTCGGCATTGTTGGTAATCAGTATGTCCAGGGGGAAATCAATCGCAGCGTATTGCAACTGGCGGACATCCACCCGGGCTCCGGGGATTCTGGCAGACATGATCGGCTGCAAGTGCTTCACGAATTCCGGCGTGACTTCCTTATCCCGGACTTCCATGATGACCTGCGCGTAGTTAAGTTGTTGCAACTGGGGCGAGACGGAGAACCAGAAACGCGGCGCTCCCCCGCCGACAAAAGTAGTTACATACTTCAGGATCTGCTCCGGCTTTCCATCTTTGCCGGGATGTTCATGGCCAAACTTTTCCGCTTCTTCGCGCACGATCTGCTCGACCTGTTGCGCGGTTTGGTTGGTAGCGTCGAGATTGGTGTCATTGGGCATCCAGACATCTACGTAGGACCAGTACTGAACGTCCTCGGGCATGAAAGCTGTCTCCAACTGCGACATAAAGAAGACACCAAGGGCCAGGAAGGCGAGCGATCCCACGAACACCTTCCAGCGATGCTCCATCGCGCTTTTTGCCACCCGGGCATACCAACCGGTGAAGCCCTGCGTGCGGCGTTCTTCGATCGGCTTCTCGGGCTTCTTATCCGCGCGCAGCAGGTAATAGCCAAGGAGCGGGACAAACGTCATGGAGGCCAGCCGGGAGGCTACCAGGGAACAAGTCATGACGATCGGCAAGCTGTAAAGAAATTCCCCCATGGTGCCGGTCAGCATCAGAAACGGAATGTAGGCCGCGATGTTAGTAATCGTGGCAAACATGATGGCGGTTGCCAGTTTGGTGGGCCCAAGCCACGAAGCCACCACGCCGGGGTGCCCTTCGGCAAGCCCACGTTTTATGGAGTCACCGGCAACCACCGGGTCATCCACCAGAAGCCCCAACGCAATGATGAGAGTTGCAACCGACACCTGCTGAATATCGATCCCGAGCACGTGCATCATGCCGAAGGTCATGGCGAGGGTGATAGGAATTGAAATTGCCATCAGCAGCGCGGAACGCCACTCCCAGAAGCCGATGAGAGAGACCACTACTACGAGGATGATCGCTTCATAGAGCGCGCCCATGAACAGATCGATGTTTTCCTTCACCTGCAACGGTTGATCGGATGTTCGGGCGATGATCAAATCGTCGGGAAGATAGTTGCGGACGGCGGCCAGCTTTTCGTCCACGCTTTTGCCGAACTGGGCGATCTGCTCTCCTTCGCGCATCTGAACAGCCAGGGTCACTGCGCGGCTGCGATGCCAGGTTCCGTCCTTGTCCCGGGTCGTGATGTAGTTCAAGTAGCGTGCCGGGCTGTCTCGCGCACTTGCAGCGACACCGCCTTGTATCGCGTGAAATCTGGGGGGAGAAAAATCGCTTCTGGACACAAGCGTTCGGCTCTCACCGCTGGCATCGCCGAACGAACTCCAACTTTCCTGGCTTCGTAGGAGGCTGCACATACCACCGAACGTTTACCCTTCCATGCGACAACTACCGGCTTTCCGCGCAGGTCTGCGTTGTCCCTCTGCTCGACGGATGCATAGAAGGCATCCATATCGACATGGATGATTTTTCGCACGGCGTTTTGGTCAGTATCTCAGGTCAAGAAACTCCCTGGCCCAGTGCATCAAGGATCGGCTGCTTGCTTTTTCGTTCAAGCCGCTTCAACCGACGATCGAACTTCGTAAAGATCTCGTGATACGCACTCACAGCGACGTCCCCGGTTTGCATTGCACCTCGAAGTTGATCGAGTGCTTGTTCTACTACTTGTCTTGCTTTTTTGAAATCGCGTGCTTTCCCTTCGTAGTAAATCGCCAGCTGTTCATAGGCTTCGTAGCCATGCCGCGAATTCCCCAAAGCATCTTGCCAGAGCTGACATGCCAATTCGAAATCACCCTGACGCTTCGCGAGTTTGGCAAGCGACCGTCGCGCGACTTGATCTGTTGCGGTTGGCAGAATAGCAGCGATCGATTTTTCGTAGAGATTGCGGGCACGGACATCTTCGCGCCGCTTTTCACAAATGCGAGACACGCCGAAGAGTTCCAGTCCATCCTGGCCGAGGTTCTCTGCGTCGCTGAGCAACGAGAGGATGCGGCTGGAGAGCAATGCCAATCCCCGCAGGTCCATTTGATTGTGGTTCAACACCGAAATAAGCGGCTCGGGTGGACCGCCGCGCAGATAGTTGAAGTAGATTTGTGGAATAAACCCAGAAGTCAGGTCAGTACCGCGGTCCCATCCCAGCACGTGACGCTCAAGTTCCGACAACTTTGCAGAACCCAGCCGCAACCGCCACAGATTGCGAGCAGGGTGGAGAAAATCGAGATGAGCACGCAGGGCAGGCGCTGCAATCCGGCGGCTCATGCGATAGCGGGTTTCGAGCAACGGCCCAAACTATGGATTCCGCTCCCTTCACGGTCGGGACTCATGGACTCCACATTCGTCGGTTTGCAAAGCCTGCAACGCAAAGCGAAAATCTAACCGCGTGGGTCGCTGACGTGTTTTCCGCCCATAAGCAGGCAGAATAACCGGCTGAAGTTGTAAAGCATGCACCAGAAAAAGAAGTCTCAACGAAATATCCAACAGCACTTCGTCACCGCAGCGTACCTTGCCGGTTTTACGCCCGGGCGCTTGGACGGCTCGCCGTATTGCCCATGTCGAACTTTCAAAGTCAGATAAATCCGCCTGCTACAAGAATGCGCCACCGGAAGCAGGTGTCTTTCGACAGTTGGCAAATCAATCGGAATCGGAAACCAGGAAGAAGTGTAATAGCTGGCAGGCGAATCGTGTCTCGGTTTTCCAACAACAGGTCGGCCCAATCATGCACAAAATTCTCCAAGAAAAACCGGGCAAGACCCTCGGCTGCACTAGTGTTTATGACGAATTGGCAAAACTCGCGAAGTTGCCGGGGAGCGCCCTTGGAGTCCTCGTCACCGATGGTATCGAGACTTGTAGTGTCCGTAGAAGGATTGAATCGCCACGGTCGGGCCCGGTCGTTCTTGTCATCCTTGTGGCCTCCAAGGCGGACACCGGGAAAGGAAAATCAGCGTCACGCGAATTCGAAAAACGGAAATCGATGCTTTTGGCTGATGCCCCATGGCTGAGGGCAATCGTTACACCGTTTGAGGTTAATGACCTGAACATCGCCGAACTAATGAAGCCGGTACCGGCTGATTCTGAAGGCTTCAAATGAACAAAAAGACGGCAAATGTATTTCAGTTCCTGAAACTATGGTGGCCTGTCATCGCCATGATGCTGTGCAGTGTGTTGAGCTATTTGGATCGCCAGATTCTAGCGCAACTCGCACCGGCAATCTTGAGCGACCTCAAACTGAATGCACATCAATATACCGAGATTGTCAGCGCCTTCAGTTGGGCTTAAATGCTCGGAAATCCAATATGGGGTTCGATTATCGATCGAATTGAACTGAGAAAAGGAATGACAATCGCGGTCCTGATCTGGACCGTTGCAACAGGAGCACCCGCCCTGCTTTCTGGTCTAGCTGGCTTTATTGTTGCTCGCGCGGTCTTGGGTTTTGGGGAAGGTGCAACTTTTCCGGGCGGCCTTAAGACTGCTCTGGATTCACTTCCCAAGAGGCTTCATTCTAGAGGGACTTCCTTATGCTATAGCGGTGCAGCCATCGGAGCGATCATTACGCCTTTGATCGTCACACCTATCGCGGTCAGATATGGTTGGCGGTTCGCTTTCATGGTTACCGCTGTCGCGGTCTATTGTGGGTGGCCATCTGGCTGGGTTCGATTCAGTCAGAAACCGTCAACCGCGGCAAGGGGCAGTCCATATTTCCAACAGTCAATGAAAGGAGATTTTGGAGTATCGTCGTCTCATACGGGCTCGGTGCATTACCGCTCGGTCCCCTTCTTTATCTAGCTCCGCTTTATCTCTCACGCGCATTTGATCTTCCCCTTTCGAGCCTCGGCAGATATTTGTGGGCGCCGCCACTCGGCTGGGAACTCGGATACTATTTTGGGGGCTGGTTTGTCGATCGTTATGAATTTGCTGTCGCTTCTCCTGGAAAGATATTTTCCGCACTGACAATCCTTGGACTGCCACTTGTGTTTATTACACACCTTGGCAGCCCGGTCTTGGTAGTCCTGTTGATGTTTTGGTCTCTGTTTACGGCAAGTGGTTTTATCGTCGCATCGCTCCGCGCCGGTGCGGCCCTGTACGAACCGGAACAAAGAGCAACAGTAGCCGGCATCGCTGCCGGTTCTTGGTCGGCTATAGTAGCGTTGCTCATCCCTCAACTCGGCAAATTGTTCGATGCTAAGAAATTTGCCTTGGCATTCGCGATCGTCGGTCTGGCTCCGCTCGTTGGAACGCTTCTCTGGTTCATCTTGTCGAGCATTGGAAGAACGAACGCGACTAAGGACAGAGTTTTAGCGAGGGCACAAGTTTCTGAATGACAAGACCTCGGCAATTCTGGATGTTGATGACAACTTACGCAGTTTGCACGAAAGAAACGGACCCCGGCTCAACCTAAGCTCCGCGAACCCAAAAAAAATACGGATTTCGAGTCAATTGCTGCCCGCTTTCCATCTCAAGATTTAGTCGGCAAGGGCGTATGATTGGCCTTAGCCCACTGCGCTGCGGGGTGAGGCTATGGATAAAGTTGGCCAGCCGCGAGATCTGCCCCTACCGGAAGAGCGTACACGCCGTCTCCGTCGCTCCGCATCCGTCGCTTTTGCGTTTGCCGCACTTGTACTCTTCGGCATTGTGTTCGTTTCCCGTATAACCCCTCAAACGACCCTTTTTCTGTTCATCGCTTTTGCGCTGGCCATCATTATTTTTGCTTTGCTGATGGCCTGGGTCTCCGGCCAGTTACGGCGCGAGGAGCGTGCAACCACGAACACACTGCAAACCAGAGAGCAGGAATTTCAGCAAATGGCGGACAACATCCAGGAAATCTTTTGGGTGATTGATGCCGGGTCAAAGCAAGCGCTCTACGTCAATAGCGCCTACGAAACCATAACCGGCCGGACTCGTGAATCCCTGACCGCTGATCCATCCTCGTACACGAATGTGATTCATCCGGATGATCGGGCACTTGTGCTGTCGAAGCTTGATGAGGCTGCCCGAGTTGGAAATTTCGATGAGAGATTCCGCATACTCAGGCCTGATGGAACGATCCGTTGGGTATGGTCACGAGGCTTTCCGCGTCGCGAACAGGATGGGAGAATTACACGTCTTGGAGGCACCGCTCTCGACATCACGGCTCTCAAAAAAGCCGAAGCACAGGTGGAAGCCAACTTGTTTATTGCACAATCGGCGCGAATCGAAGCGGAGGCCCTTAGCAAAGCGACCCTTGCTCTTACGCAAGACCTGCGTATGGACCATGTGATGGACACATTGCTCCGCTCATTGGGTGAACTGGTTCCATTTACCTGCGCCCGCGTGCTGGTTGGCGACGGGGGACCCCACGTCCTGGCGCTAGGAGAGCGGTTTCTTCCTTCGAGGCCAAGGAGTGGGAACAACTTTCCCCTGGCATTTAGTGCCGAGGAATCGCCGTTTCTACAGCGCCTGCTGAACGAGAAGCAAAGTGTCTTGATACCGGACAGCCGCCTCGAGCCCGACTGGGCGTCATTTAAAGGACACTGCGAATTGCGGTCATGGTTGGGCGTCCCACTGGTCACGTCGAAGGAATACCTGGGTTTCCTCTCGGTCGGTCATGCAGAACCGAATCGGCTGACGTCAGACCATCTTCGACAGGCGCAACTGCTCGCCATTCCGGCCGCAGCCGCCATTCAAAATGCTCGCTTGTTTGCCACGGCTGACATCTATGGATCGGAATTGGAAAAGCGTCTGGCTGATCTGCAGATGGTTGAACGGGCCCTGACGCAGTCCGAAAGCGAGCGGCGGGTTTCCGAGGAAAAGTTCCAGAAGATATTTCACGCCAGCCCTATCTCATTCTCCATCACCACTTTCGACGAAGGCCGGTTTTTAGAAGTGAATGCCGCTTTCGAGCGTCGGTACGGCTATCTGCGGCAGGAGCTTATCGGCCATACCGTTCATGAATTGAGACTCTGGTCGGATCAGAATGACCGCAGCTTCCTTCTTTCTCAACTCCGGCAGGGCCGGCCCGCCCGCCAGATTGTCACTCGCCTTCGCTGCAAATCCGGCGAAGTCAAACTCACTGCCTATTCTGCCGATCGAATTCAATTCGACGGACAGAGCTGTATTTTCGCCGTATCGGAAGACATTCTGTCTCCGGAAACCGGCAAGCTCAACTGAGTTTTACCCCGGTTTTGCGACTGTCCACTATTCCGACCGTAAAAAATAAATTGCAACACGGCTGCCCAGAAATGGGACAGGATGCTGGCAACCGCTTTTGTGAGAAGTTGCTGTGCCAGCCACAATCAGTAACCGCGTCAGTATCGCGTTCCTTTCAGCTGCGAAGCCCCGCTCCGAGTGGCTTCAATTTCCAGCATCTTCAGAATCTACTTCTACTCAGCTAACTCGCATTCCGCTTTGTGCGCCAATCGGACACTCCGTAGATACGACATCTTTGACTCGCCACTTCGCGAAGTTTCCACTCGCCCGTGACGACATTCTCCAGCAAGAACGGAATTCTCCGAACGAGCTCACCCGACGGCCCGGATGAGCTGGGCCCATATTTCAGTTTTGGGAATGGTGCTTTATGTCGAGCCCCAAGAGAACACGCAGGACTTTCCGTTGGCCAGGAAGTGCCCACGAACTCGTCCGCGAACAATTGGCCGACCGACAGGCTCAGCGTCTGGCGGAGGAGGAAATGAAGGCGCTGATATCTGGACTGGTAAAGATTTCCGGAAACCCCAGGAGGGCGTGTTGGCGGTTTGTGCGCACTGCAGGCATCAGCTCCAAGCGAAACTATCGGCAGTGGACAAAGCCTGAACAACAGAGGCTGCTCGACCTGATGGCCTCGCACAGCCTAGGCGAAGTCACAGTCCTGTTGCGCCGCTCCGCAACCTCGATCCGAGCTATGCTCCACAGGCTGGGAGCAAGCGCACGCATGGGAGAGGATTGGTTTACCAAACACACGCTGGCCGAGGCCTTGCACGTTCGCTGCGAGGAGGTACAGAAATGGATTGATCGCGGGTGGCTGCGATCCAGAACGCTGCCAACCAACGGACTAAAACGAGAGATTATCGAAGCCGACGATTTCTGCCAGTTCTGCAAACAGCATCGCTCCGAGATTGTGGGCAGGCGGCTCAACCTGGAGCGGCTCAGCTTCGTTCAGACATTCGTGTTTCCACCAAGCCACATGGAATTGCTCGCGGTGCGAGAGGCGAAAAAAGAGCAGGCCGCTTACAATCGCCAGTTGCAAGAAGAATCCGGCGCGTTTTCCGGAGAAGACGACGCGCCGAATTCGGCGGCTTAGGGGCAACCGACATCCACAGATTAAAGCGGAACTTCTAAGCCGCGAGTCCCGCGAGAAACGAACCTAGCTTAGCAGTGGCTTTGAACTGCGGGATCGGATCGAGCTTCTTAAAGGCGCTGGTGAACGCGTTGGAGAGACTCCACATGGTACGAGCTGAGAATTCGAGATACTGCGGTTCGAAATAGTGACGATGAACCTCCGGCAACAAAGTGCGCGGAGCTTCGAGTTTTCCGTCCACGAATGCTGAATACAGAACCAGCTTCGCTTGATCGTCGCTGATCTGTGCTCCGCGCCACTTCTCGATTTGCCGTTGCATCGGCTCGAAGTTTCGCTGGATGCGGTCCACGCCAACGGCAAGAGTGTCGATGAGATTGAAACTCTTGCTGTGCTTGGCGAGCACCGGCGTGAACTCTCCACTGAACGCCATGTTCGAGCACACAAACACACGAATACCAACCGTGAGTCCAAGCCGTAGAGATTTGTCGTGCGAATTCCGGATGCCAATGGAAAATCGGCACCCTTCCATTTGCGTTTCCAGGTCGAGTACTCCGAACATCTTCATGCCATCGAACGAGACCGCATACTCCTCGCTTACGACACCTATGTGGCGGAAACCGAGGGTCTCTACCAGGGCCTCAACGATGGCGTGATGCGGGATTGGTTTGTGGGTTGATGTCGCTTCAGGTATGGGGATTTGTGCCAGCGCCACGCGCCCGATCTTGGGCAACGGGCCGCCGACGAGCGTACCAGTAGTCATGTTTTTTCTCCTTTTAGGTGTGTTGGTTTTTGTTCAACGGATCGAATGGGGAAATGGGAACGACGCGATGCTTAACTGAGTACAATGAGCGGAATGGCCAAACGCACTCCTGTCAAACGGCGCCCGCGAAAGGCCAAACCCGGAACCAAAGGCTTGGCGCCGGCTGAGTCCGTTCTGGACACACTCGACGGGGCGACTGCTGAGATCGCAGCGAAGATTGAAAAAGTTGGCGGGAAACTGATCGCTGCGTATAAGGAACCGCTTGCCGGGCACCCGGTTCTGCTTGCGATCCTGCCGGTTGAGGCCGTCGAGCCCACTCCGTTTCAGCGCGATCTCTCCGACACTCACCACAAGCGACTGGCTGACGTAATCACCAAGACTGGTCGCTATCTCGACCCGGTCATTGCGGTAACGGCGCCCACGGAAGGGTTTTGGACACCCAACGGCCGCCATCGTCTCGCCGCCATGCGTCGCCTCGGGGCGAAATCGATCACTGCGCTTATTGTGGTGGACCGTGAAGTCGCGTGGCAGATCCTGGCGCTCAATACGGAAAAGGCGCACAACCTGAAAGAGCGGGCGACAGAAGTGATTCGTATCTATCGCGGCTTGGTGGATGACGATGCATCACGCCCGGAGGCAGAATTCGCCTTTTATCTTGAGGAAAGTTCTCTCGTTACCCTTGGCGTGTGCTACGAGCGGCAGCCACGCTTTGGCGGGGGCGCCTATCACTCCATCCTGCGCCGGCTGGAAGGCTTTTCCGATGAATCACTTCGTTCCGCACTGAAGATCCACGAGAAACACGCATCTCTCGTGCTTGAATTGGAGGACAAAGTTTCATCCGTAGTTAAAAAGCTAAAGGACCGCGGATTGGTCAGTCCCTACCTACGTTCTTTTGTGGTCGCGCGGATCAACCCACTGCGTTGGATCAAAGGGGACCTGCCATCCTTTGCCGAAGTGTTCAAGACGATGCTGGAACGCGCGACAAAATTCAACGTCGAAAAAGTCCGCCCACAAGACCTGGCTGGCACCGGCGGCCCACCCGATGAACAGACTTAATACGTTTGCTGTTGTGACAAGAATCCTTCTCGTCACTCGAATAGTTCGGGCTGCGCGGACTCGTTGGCTGCTTCGTCAAAATTGCTCAAGCCAACTCCTACCAGTCGAAAACGCTGTTTCGGATTTAATCCCACTTTTTCTCTCAATCCCAAGGCAATCGTCGTTAAGTCTTCGAGAGACGATGGAGGACGGGAAGGTGTGTGGCTGCGCGTGAGAATCTTAAAGTCGCTGGTTTTAAGTTTTAGAACGACGGTTCTGGCCGCACGGGATTCCTTGCTAAAAGCAGTCCAGACCTTTTCCGCGAGACGCCGAATCATATCTTCCGTGTGCATCAATGGAACATCGCTCTCCAATGTATCTTCGGCGGAAATAGATTTCGTAGGGCGGTCTGGCACGACTGGATTTTCGTCAATGCCCCGAGCAAGGTTGTACAGGCGCGTACCAAACCGCCCGAATTGCTCTTGGAGGAAATCCAACTCAGTTTTTCTGAGATCTGCGAGAGTTTTGATTTGAAGACCGCCCAACTTTTCTGCGGTCACCTTTCCTACGCCAGGCAAGCGATCAACCGAAAGCGACAGGAGGAACGCATCAACCTCGTCAGGCTGGATGACGAAGAGTCCGTCAGGCTTTTTCCAGTCGGAGGCCAGCTTTGCCAGAAATTTATTCGGAGCGACTCCTGCGGAGGCCGTGAGACTCAGTTCCGTTCGGATTTGTTCACGGATTGTACGGGCGACCAACGTGGCCGTGGTCAGTCCAGTTTTGTTCTCTGTGACATCGAGATAGGCTTCATCCAGAGAAAGCGGCTCGATCAAATCAGTATGGCGCTTGAAGATGGCGTGAATCTCGCGGGAAACCGCTCGATAGCGAGTGAAATCGGGAGGAACGAAGATACCCTCGGGGCACAGTTGTTGAGCCCGGACGGCTGGCATCGCGGAGCGAACCCCGAAAGTTCTGGCTTCATAGGAAGCAGCACAAACGACAGAGCGTTTTCCAGTCCACGCAACGATAACCGGCGTGCCACGGAGTTTCGGATCATCCCTCTGCTCGACTGAGGCGTAGAACGCGTCCATGTCGATATGGATGATTTTCCTCACGGCAGTCCGCAGTATCTCGCAACAGCCTCAATCAGGCCACAATCATCGGGTCTGACTGACGCACCTTGGGAAACGGAATGAGAAATTTGTCAATCTCAACCGCACCTATTTTTTTATCGGTCAGGCGAGCCCGGTCCTCTGGCAAATTACCGCCCAGCAGTTTCGAGTCGGTCGTCATCCACGATCAGCAAGTTAAGCAGTTTTTGGCTCTCCTGCGAACGCATAGTTTGAGCGATTGAACTGGTTGGTAAGTAAGCGGTTGCCATAGAGAAACTCCTTCTTGGCTAAAATTCGAACGAAACTTGAGGCAGGACCACCCAGACCAGGGCTGGCTGAATTGGATTTACGACTTCGTCTTGGCCCGCCTATGGTCGCGAGTGCGACCAAGGAAACGATCAGGAAGGCGCCGCCTTATACGGCGCGAATAATCTTGGTCAGCGTTGGGGCTAGCTATTAACCCATTGAGGACATTGAAGTTCTTCTACGAATGGTTGCCCAAACACGGGACTGGCCGGCTAAGTTTGGTCGGGATTGCGACCATGAAAAAGGAATAACGACGGTTAGAGCCTGAGCGGTGCTCTAATTACGAATCGGATTTTCCCGAAGATCGGACTAATCCGAATTTCATACAGGAACCAATTTTATGGATCTGACCCTTACCGCTGTTTTGAAGAGGTTCCACAAGCAGAGGGCGGTGGATATACCGCATACACCGAGGAACTACCGGGCGCGATTTCCGAAGGTGACACATTGGACGAAGCCCGCGACAACCTTCGTGACGCGATCACGGTTCTGGTTGAGACCAATCGTGAGAGAGCGCGTGACTCCAAGGCGAATTCAAATACGATTCGTGAGCCCATTACTGTTTCTCCGCGTTAAATATCCGAGCAAGTTTTTGCGGCAGCTTCTTCCAGAGCGAGCACAATCTTCTTAAGATCTTCGAGTTTGTCCACTCGCTCAAGCGATCTCAATCCCACGGAGTCGAGAAACGGGATCAGGGATTCGTGCCCCGTTCTCTCTAGTGCCGCTTCAAGCCGTTGCAGCCCCCGTTCTGCCGCATGCATGTACTCCAGCACCTTCCTCTGTGTGGCAACGTCGTGAATCTCCCGCGGATTCCAAACCTTGGCCAAATCACGCAGGATTCCTCTGTATAAGCCTCTGCCCAGCGGCTGAGCGAGTGCCTCGATTTCGCCGATTGTCTTTCCGTGCAAAGCAGCCGACGCACTCCCCGGGTTTTCTGCTGCGCGATCTCCAGACGGATTCGGCCGCAAGCCACGAACCCATCCCGCCGGTGTTGCCCACTCCGGAAGCTTGGGAACAGTTTTTGGTCGCTTGCGATCGTCCAAATCGACCCACACTCCTTCGAAATAGTAGAGGTACCGCCCGAGGCCGAAGCAGGCGGCGGAGCGCTTGAAGGACTGTGCCTCCGCTGAAGTCCCGGCATTCGAATCGTCGGCCCACTCTTCACCAGTGGCTGAGTGGGAACCAAATCCGAACACCGTCAATTCACAGGTGACAAATACCTTGGCAACCGTTTTCTGATCTTTCTCGCGTTCAAAATTGGCGCTCGTATGAACGGTGTATCGTCGCGTCCACCCGGCCGGACTGAAGAGTTCATTCAAGCGATCGGTGTATGCTCGTTGGTCCGCATAAGGTAGAACTATTCCTCGCAATTTCCCATTCTTGCTCGTGTTCGTCACCCGCCAGTTGATAAGCGAAGATTCGAATGGAACTTCGAGCCGGGAAACGAAAGACTTGATTTCTTCCGGCGTGTATCCGAGTTGCGAAGGCCCAGATGCAACAAGCGCGGTCGCCGGGATTGGCGGCTCGTGTTTTGGCCCTGATCCGTTAGCTTTCCCATTGGACGGACTCATAGGCTTCTCCTTTCGCGGTCGCAGAATTGCACGGCCGGGATTACGACCACTTGGGATTTGCGGTTATGAAATCGCTGAATCTACTTCGATAGAGCCGGGGAACATGGGCGCAGGCCTAAGGAGATGACAGTGATGACAACCCGTGCAGCAGACGGCTGCGGTAAGCATCGTCACGGCTGGTCGACACTCTGGGGTTATTTCGATGAGTTCACCGCTTCTGTTGAAAAATACCGGGCACACAGCGCCGCGAAATCTTGACTCCTCATTGCAGAGGTCCATCTCCAACGTGCCCCTCCGGCCATGGAAGACGACCGCGCTTTCAAGTCGGGGCCTGTGGCCATTTTCTGTCAAGGGGAGTTCGTGCCGGGAAATCAATAAGTCATAGGTGCGTTGGACTCTGAGCATTTGCAGCCGTATGAACCTTCGTGCAACTACGGCAGCGTGGACTCCATTTACGCCAACACTGTCGATTCGCTGCAGCCATGCCAGGACTTGCCCTTGCTCGTCCACAAAGCTGCAATATGCACCGATTGCAGCAACCGCCCCACCTGACTCAACGCCTCGGAGCACATACGACTTTGCTTTTCGTTGGTATTCAATCGAGATCGTTGGCTGGCAGTAAATCCCGGCTTCGCGAAGACGCTTGAGCGTGATTGAAGGCAAGCGCAACCCCTGGCGCGCGACAATTTCTTGTCTGGAGCCAAGGCCCAAAGGCGCAACTCCTGCGGATGTCATGATTGAGCAACACCTCGAACCTTGATAGGTCTTCCTAAAGCGGCGCGAATCATCTCTTTCGTGCAGCCGGCCCAGCATTTGTATTTACGTGGGTCGTGAACGGCGATCGCGAGGTTGTCAGCGCTCCGATCATGGCCCTGCTGTGCACATGATGGACAGCGCGCCCAGTAATTCCCGCCGCATTTACGCTCGGACCTCACGTGCTCCAGGATTCGAAATTCCTTTCGGTTGGGATTGTACGGAGGTAGATCGACCTTCGGTTTCGTTTGGTATTCCGGAGGCATCTCAAGGCCGCTGACCAGTGATGACAGTTCCGCCTGGGTCAGTTTCTTGAGGCATTCGAGATAGTGCAGTTGGCGCTCAATGGAATAGTCCGCTCCATAAAACCAGTAACGCTTCCCTGAGGCACGGTGGATTCCGAGCGGGCCACGAATCGCGTTGCCGAACTGGCCGGGATCCAACGCATCCTGGCGAGGAAATACTTCGATCCCTTCCGCCAACCCTGCACCCTTGATTGGCAGACGCAGACGCCGAGCGAGATTGTAGATGTACACCCGGCAGTCCCTGGAAGACAGTGGTTGTTCACCGAAGATCCAAAGATGAGCGCCGCGCCGGGACTTCTCAAGCGCGGCCGCAATGTCGCACCGTCCGAGTTCCCATTGCAATTTCAAAAGATCCTCGAACGCGTCGGCATAGTCGGCGTCGATTGCGACCCATTTTGACGTTTGTGTAGTGGGATTCAGTGCATAGAGACCGACCGTTATGCGGCCGCTAAGGTGCGCGCAAATTGTAGCCAGCGACAAGCGCAGATCGGTTTTCGGCCGATAGTAGTAGTGCTTGCCGTTGAGACCTGACTGTCTCGATTGCAAGGTGCACGCTAGACGATTCACGAACAATCGTGAGTAGCGTTCCGCGCTAACCAACGAGACGTGAGAATTCGTGTTCATCACATGTCTTAGGCATGGCTATCCGCATGCTTGTTGAGAGGCTGCCTGGTCGAGCGGCAAGCGAGACCAGGTCATACTCAGTTACCAGATCGTCGAATTCGATCGCAGTGAAGCTGTCATCTCTGCCGTCCGCGAAGTTGGCAAAGAAGAAAACCTGACGATGCCGGTCGTACAGGTAAATTGCACCCGAATCGGAACGACCCGACACGCACTGAAGCAACAGAACACCGTTGGGCATTTCAATCCAACGTTCGGCTATGGCTTCACCGATGTGAAGAAAAGTCTTGATGACATGCTCTATCACGGCGTCATCGCGCACGCCGATATCGCGTGATGTGAAAAGTGGTTGGAAGCTTATTGCACCTCGACTTAATGACATTGTTTACTCCTTTTTTCCATTGCATAACTCGATGAGTCTCGTGACATCGGTGAAGCTTCAGATTGTGGACTCGACTGCGACATCGTCGAATCTGCTTCGCAATCAAGTCCAGCGAACTCTCCATCAATCGACGGCAACCACAGTGTGAAACCGTTCCCAAATCGTGAAGTTACGAGAATCCATCCTTTGCAATACCAATCAAACAGGGGGTAGTCAGCCGCAAACTCCTTGATCGGTCGATCTTTAGCACCGGCTCCGAATCTTTAATTTCTCGCCAAAGACCCCATAATGGTGAGGCAATGAACCGGCAAAGGGGAAACACGATCGTCATGTTGGCGGCCCAGTTCGTTGCAGTAGGTCTCTGAACATGATCCTCCGGACATGTTGTGTCGTGATCACGGTCGTGTCGAGGAGCGACTGGGAAAACTCGCGAGACTCAGCAAACGCCATTTTGACTCGGACGCTTTCGAACTCGTGTACCAGGTGGACCAGAATTTCGATTCCTGACGTCAGATAGAGAACGCATTCGACCTCACGTTCGGCATCCAGAGCTTCCCGAACTTTTTGATACTGCTTCGAACTCTTCAGGCTGCGTTCATATTCGATCGCAAAACATACTTTGCGATCGCCGTTCCATACTTCGACCACGGCATCGTAGTCTTTCTGGAATCGCGATCGGGAGATGATGTTGAATGATGCAATCTCAATCTCCGACAGCCAACCGGCCAGCAACCGTTTCCGTGCGAGTGCTAGGTGAACTGCGTTCAATTCGAGGGAATGAAACACCTGGGCCGTGTGCGGAAGATGCTCGGTATTCGAGTGGAGCGTGGCGGTGAACTCTCCGTGGTGCTCAAGCAAAGCCAGTCCCGATTTGGTAACTCGGTAGATGGCGGCGCCGGTTCCGAATCGGCCATCGCAAGTAGCAAGATGTCCCGACCGGAGAAGCCGTTTGGTGCGCCAATTGAAGGCGTTTTGCCGGTCATCCGTGCCCAACACTTGCATGAATTCGAAAAGCTGTTTGTGGGTCACAAATCTCGAATTTCGCACTTGCCGAAGCAGCGGCAGGTCCCGAGTCGGATTGATAACGATGCTGTCCTTGATGTACCGCATACTTGTGAACACTCTCGACAAGCGACTATTGTGCTGAACTGCTACCTAAGCCTAGATCGCTGAGAAACTTCATGAGTTCTTCATTGAGTGTTCTCATACGAATCCTGCGTTGTGGAACGTCCAGCCTGGCAAGCTGGCCTAGGTCGTCCAATATGTTTTTAGGAACATCCACGTTTTGTTGCGACAGGTAGTTGCACAAGTCAGCGAACCGCCTACTTTCGCGTGCCAATTCTCGTTCCTTCTCTGGCAGTGACTCGATTCTTGTCAGGCGGTCCTCGCCCCCAGATGATCCAGCGTCATGTTGTATGTCGGTCGCCATCCGCGACTCTCCTCTTAGCCCGCCGTCGTTGATCTGCCATCCGGTAAATTGGAACCAGCGTGCCTATGAGACGGCTCTTTGGTACGGCTCGCTGAGGCCATCTGCCGCTGCAGCACCGTGTTTCGCTCTTCGGAATGAGCAAGTTGTTGTTTTAAAGAATTGACCGTCATCATGAGATCTACTTCCGGCGCAAACAGAGTTGTCTGATTGCCGCCGTCCGTAGGCCGAACCTGACTCTGGGCGCGCCTGCCTGCTCTCAACACGGCCGTTCGACTCGGCTCGATTCCTGCGCGCTCGGAACTGGGCACTTCGGCCTCGGGTGAGAGTCCACTCGCCAAAAACGGAGACGCCGATGCCGGCTGCCCGGTGTCCTCTCTCTTTTGAACGACAGCGTTGGCAAGTGCAGAGTTCTTCGACGTGAGTTCCTGAATGTGCAGGTTGGCCCGCGTGAGTGCGTGATCATATTGTGCCAATACTTCAGTCGTAGCCGAGTCGCGCCTGTTCTGCTTGTTCCGTTGCCAAACCATGGTTAGAAGAAGACAGGCGAGAAGTACAAGGGCAGCTGTGTTCGACCAAAAGTATTGGTTTTCAAGTGTTCGCTCGACGAACGCTTTGCGCCACCACTCCCACCGGCTGCCATAGTCCAAGTCTGAAGGGTTGATCTGTCTGAGGGTGTATTCAACAAGACTATTGTCGTGTTTGTAGGCGTGGGGATGTGGAGGATGGCCCTGGTCTTTATTGTTGGATTGGGCACGAACCGGCAACAACAAACACAGGAGCAATACTCCAACCGAAACCGTACTCCTTACATCCATGAAAGACGCCCCTTGCGGAGGGAGAGATTACGAGCGCGGCCCGTGATATTCGGATCTTTAAAGCGCAAGTTTGCACCCGCGGTGCTCGACCTCGCCGAATGTGTTCGCGGATAGATTTGTGGCTCCAGTCCGGGAAATCGGTACTCGCGCGGTACGCGTACATGCAGGTGAGAGTGCAGGGTTCCCTGATGTTTGTCAGTCATCAGGATCTCCATCTGACCGACTGGCAGGTTCTTGATGTGCTCATCCTGGGACCGGGTGTCTTTAATGTCCGTCTCACTTCCTGAGCCGACGGGTTCGTATTTGTTTTGGAAGGCTCCGGTCCTCTGGATGTTAAGAGTCCTGCGCTTCTGCCGGGTGCGAGCCGAGGCTTTCAGGAAGTATTGAGCGGTTTCCTCATCGCGGGTGTGCAGCAGCAGCGTAGTGTTTGGAGCTGAGGAGACATCGTCGCGGAAGCCGCGACCTACAGTAAGCAACTGGGGTAGAGCTTGAAGGGCGAACAGGAAAGCTGTATTCGTTCCACGAGCTGTTTGCAAAATGTGCGCGAAGTTCGAATACGCGAAAGGGGCAAACTCATCGAGTATCACGCTCACGAACGGATGATGCTTTCCTGGTGATTTGGTATCTGCCTCGTAGCGTTTCCCGATCATCAATTGCATGTTCTGCAGCAGCATTCGGCCAAGCGCAGTCACTGGTTTTGAATTCTTATTCGTATTCAACGAGACGAACAGGATGAGGTGTTTGTCGATCACCTCATCCAGCGAAAGCAGGTCATCGTAGGCGCCCGTCACGGCTGACAAATCGTCCTCAAGAAACGTCATCAGTTCATTCAGCAGGCCCTGTATTTTGGGAACTCGTTCACGATCCTCGAACGACTGCCGCAGATTGCGGATCGACATCTCAAGATTCAGTTTGCGTTGAACCGTGCATCCTGGTTCTTGAGACAGGCGGGCAAGCGCGGCGGTCATCTGCTCGCTCATAACCCGCTGATCGAGCGCCATCACCAGCACATCATGAATGTTGAACCGGTTGCCTGTATGGGAGAGCACGCGTACCAGATCGTTCAAGTACGTGGCCTGGTGGCCATGAAAGAAATCCTGCTTCAAATCGAAGGACTCGAAGACGAAATTGGCATGTTCCTGATACAGTCCGTTCTCGCACACAAGCGGGTTGTAGCGAATTGAGATGTCAGGTCTGGAAGGATCCAGAATCCTCAGTTGATCCATCCTTCCCGCTGTTTCGATCGCGGGTAAAAGGCTGGTCAGAAAATCTCTGTCGCCTTTTCCGTCAAAGATCAACATGGGGATTTGGCTATCGCAGCCGAGTCCGGTTTTCCGGAACACATCCTGGCTAATGATGTTCTTAAGCAGTGTGGTCTTGCCACAGCCAGTGGCCCCAAAAACCACCGACTGCAACACCCGAGTGGAGTCGGGCCAAAGCCACGGTTCGCCGTGAACGTTGTAGCCCAGGACAATCGCTTCTTGACGAAATGCCTCTGTGAGATTTCGGCGGTCCCTGCGGTCTGCGATGAAGATTGCAGGATGTGGCCAGCTTTCTTCTCGCCGGCGGCGGATGGTTGCAATGTGCCAGACAATGACGGATGTGCCAACCAGAACAAACAGCAAATACAACGCAACTTCGAGAAGCTGTAAACGACGAAAATGAAATCGTGTGATGAGAACGTACCCGACGACAATCAGGACGACTAAAGCTAGACCAACAGCGAGGAAGCCAAGATTGTCATCCTGATCGCTGTGGTACCCACGTCGTCCCCACCGATACTCGTTGTCGACTGCCACTAAACACCAAAGCTAAATAGTAGGAAGATCCCAATGGTCAAGGCCGTGATCACACCCAAACAGACAAAGACTGGATTCGCTCTGGGACGGCCGTTCTTGGGTGGCCGTAGCGGATCTCGGGCCAGTCTCAGAATTAACGGCTCTTCATCCAAGCTGCGATAAAACTCCATTAGCCGACTGCGGATTTTCTCGATTTCATTCATTGCATAGGCTCATAGCACCACTGCGACCGTCACCTGCGGAGCGAAAGTGAGTTGAAGAATGACTGGGGAGTTTAAATGCGTTCTGATGACGATGATCCCCTCAGATTTTCCTGCAGGTTGCACATCGTCGGGCTCGCACTCCATACGTGCCACTGGAAGCGGCGTTTCGCTGAGATCAGGGACCTGCTCCAAAGCCTTCTGATCGAGTTGCTGACCGATAAGGCTAGGCAGTTTCGGGTTTCCGTCCCGCGACTCCAGATGAATTGCGGAGGGCGTGGACACATGCCACGAATTCTTGCTTCTGTTCTCGACGGTGAAATGCAAATAGATGGTGCTTTTGGTGCGGAAGACTTCGTTTATTCTGACGTTCACGCGGTCCTTGGCCATTCGCGACTGAGGCTGCTGTATCAATTCGGAGCCGAGAAGAACTCTCGTCGTCAAAAGATCGACCATCTCGTCAGTTGGAGTCGTGACTGGCTGCGGTGAGTTAACTGGGGCATTATCGATTGCAAAGCTCATGTTCTTTACCTCTTCTGTCGTCTCCAACTCGTAGGCATAGCGGCGAGACTGAGTCCATATAAAAAGGTCCGTTGCGGCACCAGACTTTAGCGGCTTGATGAATACTTTGTTTTGTTGCCGTTCGATCTGAAAATCGGGACTTCCAGCAGCCGCCATGGTGACTGCTTCCTGGAATTCAAGGACGGTCAAGTGATTTACCGCTGTCGCGACGCGGGTTACGACCGGAACGGTCGTGCTTGTTTGGCCAGACGCACCGGTTGCGAGCATATATAAAAGGATGAGAGCCGAAATCACCTTCATGTCTGCCCTTCAAATGCTGGGCGGAGTTCCAGAAGGAATTCCGCCCACACAAGGTTTTTGCCCTACATTACCCACGACGCATCCTCGACATCTCCATCAACGTTGATGGGTGGAAACTCCACGGCGTCATCGGGAACTGCAGAATCGGCCGCAGACAGCTTCTCGCTTTGAAGTTCTGTCGAAATGACGTTAGGGCTTTGTTCAGGCTGTTTATCGTCAAGAAGAATTTCACCGTATTGGAACTTGAACAGAAACGTTAGCTTCTGTCCTCCTTCCTTGAGGCATTCTTCCAAAAAAACCCGCCCGGCAGGATCGGTACGAACATACCCGGAGGGCAACCGCGGTGTGTGTACTCGTACTGCCTTTCCGCCGGTTCGGTCTGCTAGTTTCACGATCAGTTCTTGTGGGAAAGCAAGAAAGAGAAGTGATCCGGTCGAGCGATCACCTTGGCACACAACTCGATTGAGGGCTTGTAGCCAACCCAAGCGGTTCTCAATCTTGCCCTGTGCCCAGATACGGACGAAAGCAAGAATTGCCTTCATCTCGTACCTGCCTCTTTCTTCATCGGAGTGCGAAGCGACGGCTGCACGATTCATGGCGAAAAATGTTTTTCGCCGCCGTTCCTTGTCCGCACTCCGTCGCACTTGCTCCCATTCGTTTCGAGCTTTTTCCAATTGTTGTTTGAAAGATTCACGCCGTTCGGCAATCTGGCCCACCATCGCAGCGTAAACCCGTTTAATGAACCGGCAGCTCTCAAGCATCTCGCGTGTGACCTGCTCACCGACGACCAGGCCCTTGAAGGCTTCGATCGGTGCGCGCTGAGTGAGCAAATCCTCGATTTGCTTGCGAACATGGTTGTACAGATGACCGACACGATCGGTCTCTTCTACCTCGACATGTAACGGCAGATCGGAGACCCGTTGTTCGTTCTTGTACCGAAGCCAGGGCGCTTGCTGGACCTGTTGCCGGATGTCGGCAACGAGTCTTAAATCCGGTTGAACCTGCCACTTCAGACTATCTAGCGCATTCTGAAGTTCTTTCGCCAGGGTCAATGCAAGATCCTCCTGCCCGGCTGCCCGGCACGAGGTCATCAAGTCCGTGATGGACCCGATGTGGTTGCCGCGTGCTTTCATCGCTACGTGTTCCAAATTGAACCAAGGATCACGGGCTTTGTTGGCTTTGGTCTTGCCATGCTGCTGACCAAGTCCTCGCGACCACCGATAACGAACGAACCTCGGGAAACGCTCCTGCTCCACTACGCAGACCCAATCGAAGTCGTAGTCACCCCCATTCTTCTTCGCTGTTTCCGAATGAAGAACGAAAGTGCCTTCGACTCGAAGTTGTTGTGCGATGAGTTCGCGAGCCTCGTTGTCGGTGATCATGCCTCTGCTTCGAGCTACATCTCTCTTGATCAGATCGACGAGTTCTCGCTCTGACAGCGTTCTGAATGGCAAAAGATCTTCGGTCATGCGTATTGGATAGCGAACGCAGAGCCCCTGATCCGATGACAATTGGACGATCGCGGTATGCTCTGGAATCCAGTCAGATCCCGCGCATACTTCTCCGTCCCTCAGAAAAAGGTAGCCGTCATCCATCAGCGCGAAAGCCGGCAGACGAAAGCCACCCCCGGTAGCTGTCTTGAATGCCCAGCGCGCAAGCACCTTGTTTAGTTGATTGTTGACGTAAGGATGACGGACGATCTCGCCACTGGCGTCGGCCAGGAGCAAGCCTTCGACGACCCGAAATTCTTCGCTTCTGTCTTCTGAAGGCTGACCCGAATTCTTTTCCGGATGGTGGCCAAGAATCTCGAGCAGATCGTCGTATCGCCCTTGTCCGACGGCCTCGGTCAGCTTGCTTACCTGCCTCATGGCTTGCGGCAGGACTTCAAGCTGAATGGAGTCCGTCGGAGCGTGTTCCAGCAGTGTGTACGAAGACTCGAATTCGAGTTGCCGCGAGGCTTCGCGAATACCAAATACGACAGGACCGCGAAACCGCCTGCCTGAACTGGTTCCCGTGTACACAACCGCTGGCCCTTTTAGCCCTGGTTTGATGGCGCTCTCCGGCAACACAAAGTCTGCATGGAGCGCGTCAGCTACGTCGTCGCCCATCGTCTTGAATGAACCCTTAGCCTGGGTATTCGCGAAAGCCATGCGAAATTGATAGAAGCGCCCTGAGGGAAGAAACTTGCGGGCACTTTCCTCTCTCGCGATTTCTTCAAGCGGGAAGGTCTCGGCACCGTTCGGCCGCTTCCATTTTGTCTCGCCAACTCCTTCCCGAGTCAGACGTTCAACATGGTCAGCGACAGCTTCGTCGTCATGCTTTTCTTTCAGCTTCTTGAACAATGACTCTCGCAACCAGCCACGACAGTCGTTCGTTCCGAGCTTGTGGTCCGGAACGACCAGCACTTCGGCTTCGCTTTCCTCGAGCATTGCCTTGCACGGTGAAACCAAAATGCCAAAGTAGACGATTGCAGCCTGCGGCCAGTGCTGAAACCGCTCGGCAATCAATCGGCTGTGGTCGCGGTCAACAAAGTAGAACTTTCCTTTCTTCGCTGATCCACTTGCTCCGACAAGTTTGTAGTGAATTCCGTTCCATATCAGTTGAGCCAGCGCGTTTTCGACCTGCGATTCCTCGAAATCATCGAGTTGCTCGCTTGGGACGTTGACGCTGGCCACGCTGATTTGAGGATAGAGCGCGCTGAGTAAAGTGTTCTCCAGCGGCTCAAGATCGTGCAGGCGGGGTGTTACGCGCCCACTTCGATCGATCTCAAGGTTCTGGATGTGATCTGCCGGAATCCGATATCTATTCGTCGTTGAATTCTTCGTCGTCATTGTTTTCTCCTTTGGCTTTGTTTCGGGAAGACCGGAACAAAGTCAGGAGTCTGCTGACCGCAGACTCTCGCGTCGTTTACCTGGTCTCCCATTGCGGGTTCGCTCGACCAGGTCCTCGATGGAGAAGCTGGGTCAGCACGTTTGCCCTGAGTGAGCAGGGCACTCATAGACCAAGAAAGACTCGGTCATTTGAGAACTCGTGCTGATGCCTCTGAAATCAATCTTTGGTGGCAGCCTGTTTTACGATCACAGGACTGCCACTTCCATTTACCACCGGCACTGCTTTCCACACGGCAAGCGTGTAAAAGGTTTGTCCTGACTTGAAGGCGTGAATCAATGCTTCGCCCTCACTCGCTGCTTCCTGTCCCAATCTTGGCTTCGCGATAGATGAATCGCTGGCTGGCAGGAAGTAGCGTAGGTCGATCTCAATGGCGCCGCGCCTCGAACGACGGTTCTTCGTTGCTTCGCCCGGGCTTGTCGCCGCGGATACGCCAGTAGTTGCGTTCTCCATAAACCCTCTATTTTCCCGTCAGCATCGCTTGTTGCAGTACCCAGTCACGCTTTTCGCCCTCGATGGCGCGCTCCCAATATTCGGCGACAAGTAAGCCACTTGGATTTTGTTCTGATCTTTTCTCCACAAGAAGGCGGAGGTGGAATTCACAAACCATCTTGTCGATGGTTTCGTTATGGTCGTGAATGTGATGGATTTGCTTTACCCCGAAGGCCGTGTAAGTCAGCGGATCGTCTTTCGCGGCTTCGAGAGAGCGCAGTTGAAACTCCGATGCGATCTGGTCCTCTTGTACTTTGCCCACCAGATCATCCTTTTGCATCCCGGCATAGGCGACGCGACGCAGATTCGCACTCATCATGTTCAGGCTCTCCGCCCAGTTCCTGCTCACGTTTGCCGGCGAAAATGCGAGATAGCGTTCGAGGAACGAGCGCACAAATGCCCTACGCTCGAATTCAGTCGGCCCCGACATCTGCGGATCCAAAACCGTCACGCTCGAATCGGCCTTTCGGGCCACAGTGGCGAGGCCGTCGTCTGTGATACGAACGACCGTGGGAGGTTGAAGCCGGACATAAACTGCAAAACCGACAGCCAGCATGGTTGTGGGGATGCAGAGAAAAGCGAGAATCATCGCTCGATTAGCATAGGCACGCAGAGCGCCATCATGCTCGTAGTACCGGCTGTATCGTGGTTGTTCCGGCTGATCCACCGACTTCGTCTTCTTGAACCACATCTTTACTCCCCCCCGCGACCGAATAACCGCCCGAAGAATCTCCCCAGATAAAAGAAGATCAGAGTACTCAAGCTATATGGCCTGAACCGAGTCCCGCCCGGTTCCCAAATTGGCGGTCGTCTCCACATCAGACCCTCCTCGCTAGCCCTAATTGCTTTCGGCATTGTTTCTCCCTGCAGCTTTAGCCAGAGCCTTGGCGGTATTGAACGTGACCGCTTCGGTCACTGAACGCGCATGGTAGACAAACGATGGCCTGCGCCCCGGAACGTGCGCATGCGATTGGTTTTCCGCCCCGGCTTCGGTAGTCGCGGACTCCGAAGACCCTCCCGGCGCACGTTCACCGCTGACGGCGCTTGAGAATCCAGAATGGAGGAATTCTCCCATCGATGGCGCTGGCGGAATCGGGGGTGAAGTCGAACTGGCCGCGGTCGCAGCGGTGGGAGATCCCGAGCCACTACTCGATCCAGCGGACGCTCCGGTGCTCGCCCCTGCCGCGAAACCGCTCACCGCCGCCAATGCCGCTCCTGCCGTGAAGGCGCCGGCGCGAACCATGGTGAAAGCAGTGGAACCTGCGTCACCTGAAACGATGCGTTTGGCAATAAACGGAATCAGTGCGACCGACAGCGCATAGAAGATGCTGACCAAGCCAAGTATGGTCGAATCCGGAACGCCCTCAAGAAATCCGAGAAAACCGTGGCCGAGGACGTCGTTGATGCGGTTCACCTGGATCGCAGTGATCAAGGCCCCGAAGACCGCATAGAGGATCGCCCATGCGTTCCAAATCATGAGGTTGGTTGCGTATGTTTTTGCCAGCTGTCCGACTCCGGCAATCGGCATCACCGCGAGGACCAGCGGACCAACTACATAAAGAACAGAACCATAGAGCGTGTAAAAGAAGCAGAAAATGATGATCGCAAGTGCGTAGATGATGTAAGCGACGAGAAGCAAGAGGACTGAAATGCTGCCCGCCAGGTCTCCGCTGATCATGTCCCAGAACGTGAGATTCGGATTCGTCGCAGCCTGCTGCTGAAGTTGAGTCATCCAGCTGAGAAACATGTCACCTGCTCCGGAACTATTCCCAATGAAGTCAGCTGCCGCCGTGAAGCTTCCGTTCACACTGCGAAATACGGAGGCCCACTTCGAAATGATCATCGCAACGATCAAGTACTTGATCGCGGAAACGGCAAGCGCCTGCAAATCACCGCCACGCATCGCTGCCTGATAAAGCCCAACCATGAACCCAACCAACAAAATGGCGAATCCAATGTTGGTCATCGTGGGAATGACATTCGTTCCGTCGATGCCCGACATCGCCATGTTAAGAAGTTTGGCGAAATAAAACATCTTCAGTGCACTCCCTGCTTGAGGACGTCGCTGCCTTTCGTTTGTAGAAGATTAGTGTGCGAACTACTAAACTTCATCTGCGTGCCTCGGTTCGCCAGCTCAATGGAACGCACGCGCACCAGTTCTGCCATCGCGGATTGGGAGTAAGCGTTGGCGCGCACCAGCCACGCAGAGGCCTGCGCATCAAGAATGGCGGCCTCTCCCGGGGAAGCCGCCTGTAGTTGCTGGTTGATTTCTTCGGCTGCTTGAAGTTCAAGATCAGCCAAGGCATCGATCTCCACCGACTTTTTCATCGCCGCCTGCGCTTCCGCATCTGTCATATCTACGGCGTCGCGAACAGACTGAGGCGCATCGGTTGCTGTTATGACTGGGCCGTAGAGGCTGTTGAAATGTTGGGATACTTGGGCGATGTTTCCTGGGTTTCGAGAAAGCAGGACCTGCTCAAGCTGTTTTGGTGCTGGCAAGGTGGCGCTCGAAACTTGGAACTGAAAGATCCGCCGCATCTGCAAGAACTGGCTCTGTGACCGTACTGCCAACGCTACCGGAACCCGATAGTGCTGCCCATACGAGGCGACGTAGTACTCGGCTTCAGTTCGTTTGGGTCCTCGCAACGACTGAGAACACGACGGCAAGCAACTTGAAAACAGGAACGTTCCGATCCATAGGATTCGCAATCGTGTCTTCATTGCGCACTCCTTCCGGCGAGAATCTGCGAGCTGTACTGTTGCGCGTCGAAAATCAGGGTTTCAAATCCATCTCGGAGCAGAAGCTTTCTTCTGTCCGCTTCAGTTTTGGCTAGCAGCGGTAAAAGAGCGTCACGCATTTCGGGAACAATCCTCTCCATACCAAGAACTTTGAGTGCCTGCGCCAAGTCGAGCACCTCCGAGATCGAAGGCGGCTTTTCCAAACTCCACCCACGGAGCGCCTTGGCGAGGCCCGCGATACTCGCGTAAAACTCCGGGGTAGAGTCTGACGTTTGGCGGGCTATGATTTGAGCTTCTCTTTCAAGTGTGGGGTGGTCGATTCGGAGATACAAACTCCGTCTTCGCAAGGGATCGCCAATACGCCGCTCCTCATTGGAGGTGATCACGACGATCGGAATGTCTTGTGCCTGAATCGTCCCGAGCTTGGGAATGCTCAGTTGCCAGTCGCTTAAAAGTTCCAGCAGTAAGGCCTCGAACTGCGGGGAGACCTTGTCTATTTCGTCGATGAGCAGGATGCACGCCTTCTGATATTCGAGGGCCCGAAGAAGTGGTCCTGCGACAAAGAACTCCCTGCCATGCAATTCACGCTGAAGGAGATTCCAGTCAGGCGTGGAGGCTTGCGCCTTGAGCTGAATGCAGAGCTGTTGCAGCGATGGATCGAAGCGGCCTATTGCCTTGTCTTCGTTTAAGCCTTCGTAACATTGCAGGCGCTCGACTTTTGTCCCTGCCGCTGCCGCAAGTGCGTACGCCATTTGAGTTTTCCCACTACCGGCTGGGCCTTCCAGGAGCAACGGTTTGCGCATTTTCGCAGCGACGAAGAGTGTGCTGACGCACACGGCATCGACGATGTAGCCGGTGCCGAGCAGGGCCTCTTGCAGTTGTGCAGTCGATGAAAACACTTCGATTCCTCCGGAACCAGATCTCCCGTCGTTTGAAACAGCAGGAACCTAATGCCAACTCCAGACTCGGTCAAATTGCGTCAATTTGATTGGAATCCAGAGAGGCTCTAGAACGTGACCAACACCGCCTCCGGGCGCTGCCGGCGTACTGCGTCTGCGCCTCAGGGCAATGAATGGAGAATCACAATGGCCAGCCTAGAAGTTGTAAAGAAAAACGTCTCGATTCCTCAGTTGGTTGATACGCACGGAGCAGCCGAAATTCTGGCCCGCTCACCCGCCACCCTCAAACGATGGCGCTACGAGGGCGTGGGCCCGGATTGGATAGAGATCGAAGGTCGCGTCAGCTATGATGTGAGAGTTCTTGTGGAATATATCCAGAGGAACACACGAGTCGCTTCCGTGCGGGCTGCAATGGAGGAAGCTCGTGAAGCTGTTTAAGAAAAAGAAGTCACAGTTTTACTGGTTCGATTTCGCGGTGCGCGGAAAGCGCTACCGCGGCTCAACTGAGGAAACCAATTCAACGCGGGCTGCGAAGGTGGCTGGGTTGAAATTGGCAGCCTTAGTTGAAGGGACCGACCGCCTGGATCGACGAACACCGACTTTGCAGAAGTTCTCCATCCGTTTTTTGGAATGGGTGACCAATGCAAAGTTGGAAGCAAAATCAAAGCTGTACTATCAGGACGGCTGGCGGTTATTGTCGCAAACCAAAATTGTCGGGATGCGACTGGATGCGATTACGAACGATGAGGCCGAGCTGCTGGGTTTGCCCGGATCTCCATCAAACGTAAATTGCGCACTGCGTACTTTGCGCCGGATGCTTCACCGCGCAGAAGATTGGAAAATTCTTCGGCGCGCTCCGAAGATCAAACTGGTGAAAGAGTACGGGCGTGCGTTGAGGCTGGATGCTGGAACTGAAAAGAAGTTGTTGGATGGCGCTGCTGCCTGCAAGTGGCAAGACAAGACTCTGGAGCGGTTTTCGGACATCGTCATTCTGATGCGGGACACCGGAATGAGAAACGAACGGGAACTCTACAGGGTTCGGATCGAATACATCGACTGGCAGCTGCAGGTAATTTTTGTGCCGGACAGCAAGACGGAAAGCGGGAGAAGAAGCGTTCCGATGAGTGACCGGTCGGTCGACATTCTCAAGCGCCGTTGTGGCACGCGGAAGAGCGGGTGGGTTTTTCCTTCCAAACGTTCGGACGCGGGACATCTCACTACGCTCGCCGGACGTTTTCGCGAGGCGAGAAAAAAAGCAGGACTGTCAGAGGATCTGGTGCTGTATTGCGGCCGGCACGATTATGGGACGCGGGTTATGAAGAAAACCGGCAATCTCAAAGCCGTCATGCTGGCGATGGGACACAAGGACGTGAAGACCGCGATGCAGTATCAACACCCGGAAATTGAAATCGTCCGGGCAGCAATCAACGAGGGTGAAAGCGTGACAGCGTAGCCGTAAAAAAAATTTACGGCACACTTTACGGCACACCTCGATTTTTGAGGTCAACAAAAACCCGGCAAGTGATTGAAAACATGGTGAGCGCGGTAGGAATCGAACCTACAACCTACTGATTAAGAGTCAGTTGCTCTGCCAATTGAGCTACGCGCCCGCTGCGGTGCGGCCTTGCCTGTGGACTTCCATTGTGCGGAGGTCGTTGGCCCGAGCAGCCAGGAGGCTGCCCGCTGGGAATCATCGCGGCGTCTCTGCGACGACGAACCGAGTGTAACACAGGCGATTGCAGCGCTTCCATGTCCAGACGGGGCGATTAATAGGGAGCTAAATGATAAGGAGATCGTGGCGCGTATTTCAGGTAGCGAAATCCAGCGCCTTTACACTGCGGGAATACTAAAACAATTTCAATATTCTACAGCCGCTGGTGAACCCCGCCCAAAGGAGCTTCGGCAGTCCTGGCGCCTGCCTTTGCCGATTGTGCTTCAACCTCGACTGGCGGACGCCGCTCCACCGTTCCTAAAACCGGTGAGTCCACAATGCCATTATCCTGGGCAGGTGACACAAACCGCTGCTCGGCGCAGAGTGAATCGATCAAATGCTGTTGACGCGAGCTGAGCACTTGCAGCGGCAACAGATCAAAATGGCGAAAGATCCACAGCAGATAGAGGCGTTGCGAGAATGTGGGTCTGATATAGCGCGGTCCGAGCGGGGTCAAAACCCGTAACACGCCGCTGGATAACTTTCCGATTAACATGGTTGGTTCCGTTTGCGGTGGTAAACTCTTGCACCTTCCTGCACGATAGCAATCCAAGGGCCAGCATTATTGCACCAACCTTGATGCATGGGTAGCGAAATCTTCCTACTGTCTCTTCCAGTTACGGATTTCGGTCTCCCTCCAGACCGGTTTTCCTCAAAATGCAAAATTTTGCACACTTTGTGGTTCTGGGTCGTGCTTCTATCGCCATGCCAATCAGCGGATTAGCCGCAGATTAGGCGCTATTACCCAGATATACATCGGAATGGCACGCGGAACCTTTAAGTGGAAGCCAGGAGGGAAGATACCCGGTGAGCCAGCATGATCAAAGACGCGCGTTTTTTCTAAGTTAAAAGGTAAATTTGACCGCCAATTCGATGTTTCTCGGTCCCCCTCCCCCAAGGAAAGGGTTTCCGATGCCGCTGTCCGGGGTGACGGTAATGGGCAGGAAGCCCTGCCCGGTGGCCCGGCAAATGGTGGGGTCGGGAGCGGCAGGATTGCAACCTGGGCTGCCAGGGTCGGAGGCAATCCCGTTGGTCTCCAGGTCGACGGAAAAGTTCGGCAACATGGGGTTCGAAAAGTTGGGGTGGTTGAAGATGTTGAAAAAATCGGCCCGCAACTCCATGTTGACCTTTTCCCCAAGCTTGGTGTTCTTCACGATGGAAAAGTCAAAGTTGCGGAAGACCGGGCCGACAAAGGCGTTGCGCCGCAAATTGCCGAAATGGTAGCCCGGGTTCCCCGAGTCACATCCCTCCTCGGCTGCATTCCAATTGCAGGGCACGGCAAAGGCGCTCAGGTTCAGTATTGCATTCGGGGTGCTGGTTCCGGCAAAAGGGTCGCCGACCATGTCCGGACGTTCGAAGTACTGATTGCTGCCATTGAAGTTCTCAAACGAATTCAGGTTGTAAGGCTGTCCGCTCGAGAGCCGCAACAATCCGTTCAGGCTCCAGCCGGAAGTCAATGCGCGGTGGCTGGCGCCGGAGGGCAGGTTGTAGCTAAAGTCCCAGGTGAAGCGGTTGCGGGCGTCAAAGTTGGAGTTGGCCTTCTCCGCCGCGGGATTCAAACTGTTATCGGGCTGGGCGGCGTTGGGAACGTAATCTTCTCCGTCGCTGGCGGTGTCAATCGAGTGTGACCAGGTGTAGTTGATCTGCGAGCTCAGTCCGCGCAGATTGCGCAGACGAAGGTTGAGCTGCAGAGCGTTGTAGTTGGAATTGGCTGTCGATTCGAAATTGTTGATGATGTTAAAGCTGTAAGGAAAGACAACTGGATTCTGGGTAATGTCGGGCTGGTTCAAATCGCGGAAGCGGAACAGCTTCGTGCCGCGTGACCCCACATACGCCACTTGTAGCGCTGCATGGCTTCCCAATTCCTGTTGCACGTTGAGGTTGAAGTTTTGAATATAGGGCGTGCGCAGATTCTGATCGACCGTCCAGGCGTCACTGGTTCCGGAGAACGATGAGAAAAGGGGAACGCCTTCTTCGAGCGCCGACCCCACAGATCCTGACAGGATCGCCGATGGTCCAATGCCGTTATAGGCGGGGCCAGGGTTGAAGGTGTTCCAGGGATAATGCCCGACGAAAAAGTCCTGCGAGAAGGCGTCGTAGTAGAGTCCCCAGCCTCCACGAACTACCGTCTTCGAGCTGCCGAAGACGTCATAGGCGAAGCTCAGGCGCGGCGCAAAATTGTTGTAGTCCTTGGGATAGAGTGATGAGGGTCCACCGGATGTGCCCACCATTGTCAGCGCGTCCGCGGCCGCATCGAACAGACTGAAGCGGTTCTTCTCTTCTCCGATTACGCCATAATAATCCCAGCGCAAACCATAGTTGACCGTCAATTTCCTGGTCAGCCTGTAATTGTCCTGCAGGTAAAAGCTGTGGTTGTTCTGGTGGGTTCCGCGTTGCGAATCGCCGGCGAATTGCAGACCGCCGTCGACTGTTCCCGCCAGGAAGGATTCGAAGTCGGCGAAATCGATCCGCCCACGATATCCCAGATCGTAGTACTGGCTCACAAATGTTCGACGGAACTCATATCCCATCTTCCAGTTGTGTTTGCCCGGATTGTAGGAGAGGTTCGTGAAGTATTGCCAATTGGTATCAAAGCGATGGCGCGGGATCGAGTTGTTCGCACCCAGCGAACTCACGTCGCCGAACCGCATCACCGGGAGTCCCAAATCCTGGGACAGCAGGTCCGGGTTGGTGACCAGGCCGATCGTACGTGGATCAAAAGAGTTGTCTTGCGGGAAGAAGCCTTCGGCAAAGCGGTTCCAGCCGCCACGCACTTCAATCAGGAGCTTGGGGGAAAACAGATGCGTCACGGAAAGCGAGACCAGTTGCACGCGCGTGGGCGTGACCGTATTGAAGCCGGGGACTGTGCTTCCGGCACCCAGGGCCAGTGGGAAACTCTGATCGCTATCGCCAAAAAAATAGCGGCCGGTGAAGAGATCGTGCCGGTCGCTACCGCCGAAGTGATGATCGATCTTGGCGATTAAGCTGTCCACCCGATTGTGAAAAGGATCGTTGACCTGAATCGAAGTGCTGGAAGGGTTGCCAGGGTCGCCTGCCGGCAAGCCACCCGGAACTGCCCAGGGATTCCGGCTTAGGAGGTTAGCCGCCACCGAGTTTATTGTGCCTCCGTTGGCAAGGAAATCATCCACCTGAGCTTGCGTGGGAACCGTTTCGATGTTGGGCAGGCCACCGACTTCCCTCTGGCCTTCATAGGCCACGAACCAGAAGGTGCGGTCCTTGATCAGTGGCCCGCCCAGCGATCCGCCAAACTGGTTGTTATGGAAGCTGTTCTTTGGAGCGGGTTCGGCGTTGAAGTAATTGCGGGCATCGAGAGCATCGTTGCGAAAATATTCAAAAGCCGAGCCATGGATCTGGTTGGTGCCTGATTTGGTAACGATGTTGACGGTCGCGCCGGAGTTGCGCCCATATTCGGCTTCCATGTTAGAGAGAATGCCAACTTCAGCCAGGGCATCAACAGGAAGTACCGTCGCCGGAGTTCCGAACACGCCGGCCTCGTTAATCGCTGGGTCGTTGCGGTATCCGTCATTCATGTCGGTACCGTCGAGCAGGTAATTGTTGGCACGGCCGCGGTTGCCGTTGATGCTGAAAATGCCAAACGATCCAGGCGCGTCGTTGACCGAACTCGGGTCGGCGTTGGCCCCGGGCACCAGCGTCATGAGCTTTAAGAAGTCGCGGCCGTTCAGCGGCAACTCCTGGACCCGCTGAGCTTCAATGGTTCCACCGATGGTGTTGCCAGTCGTCTCCACCAGAGGCAGTTCGGCAGTCACGTCCACCGTCTGGTCCACCTGACCGGGCGTCAGCTTGAGGTCAGCGCGTTGCGAGATGGTTACACCCACCGTCACGCCCTTCAATATTTGTGTACGGAAACCGCTCTTGGTACCAGTCACGTCATACTTGCCAAGCGGCAGCTCGGCGAAGGTGTAATTCCCTTCCGCATCGCTGGCAGTGGTGCGGGAAAATCCTGACTCAGAACTGGTGGCCGTAACCTGAACAGCCGGAACGGCGGCACCACTACTGTCTGTGACCGTTCCTACAATGCTGCCGCGGAAGGTCTGTCCGAGAACCACGGTGGAGGTAAATGTGATCAGTAGGAGGGCGAGAGAGGCTCGGGAGTACATAAGATCTCCTCTTCGATCGTTTCTTTATGACCCTGTAATCGGTGATGGTCCCATCTTAATGCAATTACGACCTCTGCGACGGTCGAGACGTAGCTTCGCTACGTCTCGAGGCGGTAGCGCACTCTGCAGACCTTAGATCGACACATAGCAGAGCCATGTCTCTACCGTTATTTTTGGGAAGCACATCGAGGTGCCAACCGGGAAGAGCTTTGCCGCGGTACAGACGGGTGGGTAAAACTCTAGAAGGTAAAAGCTAGACCGCCACGCACGGCCCTTGCCGACTGCACGAGATATACAGTGCGCCCGTCCTGACCCAGCACCGGAACATAGCCCTGAGCCAGAAGGTTGCGGACGTCCACCAGAGCGTCTACGTGGCCGGCCAGGAAGCCCGGAATGGGCTGCCGCAGGAAGAAATTCATGAACGGCTCGGACTGACCGGGGGAGGCGTTAAACATATCCACCGGAGTTAAGGCCTGCCCGTCCGTCCAGCGATAAGAGGCAATCCATTGGGTCTTCGAACGAGCCAATGTTCCACTCACCTTGCCGGTGACGCTATGGCGGTTGCGCACGGACATCCAGTCCCGAGCATCCTGCAGCCTGACATCATCCCTGTCGAGGTCGAGGACACCGCCAAACTCATAATCAAAAGTGGCGGTCATGTTCGGTGTCAGTTTCCGTTGCGCCAGGATGCGCAGGCCGCGCGTTTCCAGATCGCGGCCCTGGTAACTGAAGGTGCCGGAATAAAGATCAGGCAACACGTTGCCGTCTTCCAGTGAAGTCTCGCCTACGCCGGTGAGGGCGGGATCGACGACGCGGTCGGAATAGGCTGCCATTTGGAGAGTATTCTTGCCAAGCCGTCGCGAAACCGAAACTTCATGGTGATGCGAGCGCTCAATCGAAGCCCGCGAACTTGCCAGCGTCACATGCGGGCCTGACTCACTGAAGTCGGCGGGCGCCGATTCGAAGCCGCGTTCAATGCGGCTGTCCGGCTGTGAGGTTGCGTAGCGATATTCAACTATAGTGTCCGGCGAAAGATGCAGATCGGCGGTTGCAAATGGCCGCAAAGCAGTCACACGTCCCATAAACTGGACCGTCTGTAACTCGCTGCCAAACTTCAACTCGAGAACGTCACCGAGCGTCATGCTTTCCGAAGTCGTGAGCGCCAGGGCCTGTAAGTCGGCATTGCGCAGGCTCACATCCGGAGAAGCCAGCCGGCGCATAGTGAAAGCGACTTCCGGACCGGCTCCCCCAAGATTCTTGCGAGAGAACGAGGCCCGCACTACCGCCGCGGGAGATCCGCTGCCATAACCAAGGTTGCCTCGGAGGCCTACCACCCCGGAGGAAAACACCGACTTCTCCACCGAGAAGCCCGTGCTCATGTCGGAATTGCTGCCATAGCCGTCGGACGGCGAGCCCGCCAGGAAAGACAAGGTGCCGCGCAAATCGTCGCCACTTTTTTCTTCGATATTTGCATTGCTGCCGAAGGCCCGCAAGATCGGCCGGTTGGCCGCCGACCGCAGCACCCACTTCCAATCTTCCTGGTCCGCTGGGCCCTGCATAGGCGCGATGTTCATGGCATCGAACAGGGTGCTCATCGTCATGTTAACGATGACGCTGCCCCCGGCACGCAACGAAACGTGCTCCCGTAGAGAGGGGAGATAGGTGGGAACCGACGCCTTGACGGTATAAACGCCAGGAATTACGTTGCGCGCAGAATAGAAGCCGTTTTCATCGGTGAACAGGCGGAACGTATGCAGCGCGGAGCTCAACACTTCGACCATGGCGCCCATCTGTGGCACGCCCGCCGAGCTGCGCACATACCCGGAAATCGAACCTGTCCTGTCCGCGGCCCACACCGGGAGTGTCAGGCCAAACGCGAGCACGAGATAGCCGAGCTTACGGAGCATGACTACCACCTCTTTGGGTCCCCAAGCGCTGCCAGTTTACTCGACCGCAAAGGTTGCCGTCGGATCCACCATCTGGTTGGAGAGCTTGTCATCCACCTTGATTTGGATGCGGTAAACACCCGGTCCAAGGTTGGCGGCCGAGAGCGTTTTCTGCAGGGTCACTTGGTCGCCGACATTTCCCATTTGTTCCGTTGATTCTACTGTATGAACCACGGGTTTGTTCGTTGCCGCATTGATGACTTCGTATTGCACCGTAGCGGAAGGCTTATGCGTCTTGTCATCAACGCTGAGATTATAGATCTGCATCCAGAAATTTACCTTCTGGTTGAGTTTAAAGATGACCGGCTTACCGTCGGAGGAAGCCACCCGTGGCCGAACCTTGGTGGTACCAATGACGAAGTTCCCGGTGCCTACGTTCTTCATGGGTACCGGCTCCATCTGGTCGGCAACGATCAGCGATGAGGCTGACAGTTTGTCATCAGCATAATCGGGGACGACTACGCCCTTATTCCAGGTTCCGACTCGATCTCCGTTGACATCCTTAACTACGATGTCGAAGCGGTAGCGGCCGGGGCGCAGGGGCAATGCCTTCCAGTACACGGAAGAATTTTCCGCTACCTTGGGCAGAAGCTCTGCAGGCACGTCGTTTTGCACCGTGTCTTCGAAGGTCTGCGCAACACGCCCGGTGAGCGTAGTCACCCGCCCGAAGATATTGACCGTTCCCCGCTGCACTCCATCCTTATTGACGAAGGTCACGTCACGGTTCTTGATCTGGATGGTGACCGGCACCAGGACGGTATCGCCGGTAACGCGGATAAAGTCGGCGCGCACATCAAACGGCATCAGGTTGACGCTGATCTTGTGGCTGACGACCTCCTCCAAATCCTTGAACTTCACCGCCGGCGGCTTCATCAGCTTTGAGTAGGTTTCGAGCCGATCAAACTGTTTGGATTGCAGGTTTTGAGAAAAGGGCCCGCCACCCAAGGTTTCCAAGCCTCCAGTGAAGCGGTCGGCGCGATTAGCCATGCCCATCTGCTCATACAGGGTCTGTCCCGCGCCCGGCACGTGCTGCAGCGCGTCTTTTTCGCCGCGGTCGATGGTCATGTGATACTCGCCGCACATGCAGGTATCGACGAATTCGATGATGATTTCCTGCCCGATCCCTTCCAGATAACGATAACGCCAGTCTTCAAAGGGATAGGTGGAAGTCTGTCCGCCACCTTCTTCCATGGGCCGGTCGTAGCTGCCGCCTGACGGATGCGACTCAATCTCGTCCGGCTTCCCGAACATAATATAGATGCGGCCGCGGTCGGTCTTCCATCCTGGGATGCCGGCGGCGAAATGCTCGTTCGCGTAAGCGATGCGCGCGTAGTGATCTTCTTTGAACTCGTTCTCGATGGTGTCTGGAGTGGGATCGCGGCGCTGCCAGAAGGATTCGATGAACTGGTCGCGCTCCTCGTCGTTGGAAAGTTGCTTGAACGCTGAGCGCTCTTCGTCGGTGATGATCCAGCGCACGTCTTCATCCAGCCACTTTTTGTAAGTCTTACCTAATTCCTGCTTGAGGGACTTGGCGTTTTCTCTCCGCTGCTTTTCAGTCAGCGGACGTTTCAACGGGTCCACTTCCGGCGTCCCCTGCCCCTCAGAGGACTTCGGTGTGGCTTGTGGAACTGGGTTATTACTGTCGGATTTTCCTTCCTGCGCGACGACTGTTGTCCCGAGCCCCACAACCAACGACACAAGCAGGAAAAGAGAGCCAAAACGGCGAAGCGACTGGGCCTGACGCATAGAAGGGGCTACTCCTAACGGACACACGAACTTACAGTATTCTATGTCCACCGCTTCCGCAAAAGCAAGGTGGACCGGCCCTTTTTCCGGCAGGGCAATACCCGGTAACTGGCAGTATTTACATAGTCTTCTGCGAGCCGGTTTACCCATCCGTTATATGCTTCGGCCGGTCAGCACGCTATAATCGTTAGCGCGCGCCGCCCCTATCCAGATGTGATTTTAGCTGGGAACTTTTGGCTTATCCGGGTCGTATGAATAGCTGTGCCTATTCCTCCTGAGAGACGACCCTGTTAACCGACAGACGGTGCTTACCCGGAATCTACCGTTCTCTAATTGTTGGGCCCGGACTACCGGCGAATCAGAGGAGCAATGAGCACTTGGAAGAAAGTTGCAATTGGCGCATTCGTCGTCGTTCTATTAGCGTCAATCATCGGTTTTACGGTTTACCGCAGCCGCAAAAACGTGGTTACGGTGCAAACCGCCAAGGCCAAAACGCAGGACCTGGCTTCGGTGGTGAGCGCTTCAGGAGAAGTCAAACCTAAGACCTACGTAAACATTGGCGCAAACGCCTTTGGAAAGATCACCCATCTCTATGTGAAAGAGGGAGACCGGGTGAAGCGGGGACAAATGCTGGCGCAACTTGAGAATGTGCAGTCGGCCGCCGACGTGAATGCTACCCAAGCCGGGTTGCAGGCCTCGCAGACGGACGCGGTGGCCGCTGATGCCGCGATCAAAACCGCAGAGGCGGATTTGACCCGGGCCAAGTCTGACCTGGAGCGGGCAAAGCTGGATTGGACTCGCGCCCAAGGTCTTTTTCAGAGCGCATTGATCGCCAAGTCGGAATACGACACTCGCAAGGCTGCCTACGAGACCGCAGACGCCGGACTCGCCCAGGCCCAGGCACGTCTGGCTCAGGCTATTGCGCAGAAAGACTCAGCCGACCGGCATATTGGCCAGATCAAAGCCAACCTGACGCGCGCATCCGATGTCCTGCAGAAAACGAGCTACGCCGCGCCCTACGACGGTACGATCACGAACCTTCCGGTACGGGAAGGCGAAACCGTGGTGATTGGAATTCAGAACTCACCGGGATCCACGCTCATGACGCTGGCTGACATGTCGGTAATCACCGCCGAGGTTCGAGTCGATGAAACCGACATCGTTAACGTAAGACTGGGGCAGTCGGCGGAGGTTTCCATCGACGCCATCCCCAAGAAGACATTTAAGGCGGTGGTAACGGAAATCGGCAACAATGCCATCGTGCGCTCTACCGGAGTCTCGACTTCGCAGCAGACGGCGGCCAGCGAAGAAGCCAAGGACTTTAAGGTGGTGGTGACTCTACAGGATCCGCCCCAAAACCTGCGTCCGGGACTTTCCGCGACCGCCAAGATCACAACTGCTTCCCGGGACCATGTTTTGGCAATACCCATCCAGGCTTTGACGGTTCGCACCAAAGAAGATCTGGAGAAGACTAATTCCAAAGGCGAGACGGTGCAGGCTGCGGCTCCGTCTACGGATTCAAAGGCAGCGGGCAGAGCAAAGGATGAATTGCAGGGGGTCTTTGTTCTCCGCAATAAAAAAGTTGAATTTGTGCCGGTTGAGACGGGTGTGGCGGGTACGACTGACATCGAAATAACCAAGGGGCTCAAAGACGGAGACGAGATAGTTACTGGCAGCTACAAAGTTTTGCGAACAATCAAGCCCGGAACTAGCGTCAAAGTAGATAATACGGCCCCTAAGAAGGACGAAGAGACCACGTAAACGTTTGTCAGGCCCTACCGTCCAATAGAAAGCCGGCGAAAGCGGAGCGGGTAAGACCCTGAACGAGGAGAAAAAAATGGCAACGGCTGAAGTCCTGAATTTCTCGCAACCCGCGGTGTCTGCGCCGCCTTCCTCCGCCATGATTTACACCCATGATCTGTGGAAAACCTACGACATGGGCTCCGAGCAGCAAGTGCATGCCTTGCGCGGCGTTACCTTAACCATTCCGCGCAACGAATATATCGCCATCATGGGTCCTTCCGGTTCCGGAAAGTCGACATTAATGAACCTGATTGGCTGCCTGGACACTCCCAGCAAAGGTGAGTACTGGCTGAACGGGCATCGCGTAAGCGAACTGGATGATGACGAATTGGCCCGCATCCGTAACAAAGAGATTGGTTTCGTATTCCAGACTTTTAACCTGCTGGCCCGCGCCACGTCTCTACATAACGTCGAGTTGCCGCTGATTTATGCCGGGGTACCGACTGAAGAGCGCATCGAGCGCGCCAAGCAGGCATTGATCTCCGTGGGCATGGAAGCCCGCATGTCACATAAGCCTAACGAACTCTCCGGTGGACAGCGCCAGCGCGTAGCCGTCGCCCGCGCCCTGGTGAACAAGCCCTCAATCATCCTGGCCGATGAGCCTACCGGAAACCTCGACTCTCAGACGGGCATTGAAATCATGGCCCTGTTTGATCGGCTGCATGCCCAGGGAAACACGATCGTCCTGGTGACCCACGAACACGATATCGCCGAGTATGCCCATCGCGTGGTTTACATCAAGGACGGAGTTGTCGAGCGCGACGAACGTAAGTCTCGTTAAACAATTGTCAACTCCGTTTCAGGCTAACCATTAGAGGTTCCCAAGCGGGCAAAAACCGCTGCCACTACACGATCGCAACGGGCGCCCATGAATTGAAATGTGGCTCTTGCGTTTTCCCCTATCTGGGAAAACAGCCATTTACGGACCAGGGCGCGCCCGCGATGCAGCCGGATCTTCACGTTTTGCTCGGTCAACCCCAAACTCTCAGCAGTTTCCGCGGTACTTAACTCTTCGACATCACGCAGCATGACGACGGTTCGAAACTGGGTCGGCAGATTCAGAATGGCTTTTTCCAAAAGCTCTCCGGTTTCCGCATTGGAAAGGCTCTGCTCCGGATCAAGACCGGCATCCGCATAATTCATCGTCAATTCCCCATCTTCCGATGTCTGTTCCAAAGGCTGGTTTCGATGCTGTTTGCGCAGACGTCCCAAAGCCTCGTACACCGCAATTCGAGTCAGCCAGGTGGAAAACGGCGCCTTGCCCGCGTATTGGGCGAGATGCTGATAGGCACGAACATAGGCATCCTGCATGACATCTTCGGCTTCTGCGTCGTCTCGCAAGATGGAACGCGCTACCCGATAGAGCCGCTGGTTGTAGCGGCGCATGATGATTTCGTATAGCGCAGTTTCACCGGCAAGTACGCGCCGAACGACCTCTTCGTCGCTCCATGCCTCAGCCTTTGCGCGTTCGAGAATGGCTAGCGTGTCCATGTCTACCGTACAGAGTCATGAGAGAGACAAAGGTTACTAAGGGAAATGAGTGACGTGTTAAGCGATAACCAAGACACTGATTTTTCTTGCATTGCACCAATTGTTGGGCTACTCTGCATCTCCCCGTCGCAACGCAGCGTCGCCAATGACAACTGCGTGAACCTGTTCTTACGCTTTCAATTTCTACCAAAGCCGGGTAAGCGGCTCGGGAGATCCTCATGCGGCCCCTCGGAAGATTGCGGGTACTGGTCCTGTTCTTGCTATTTTGCGGTGGCTCCCTATTCTCTCAGTTGCTTCCAGTCAAACCTCGAATTACCACGGCCGTCAAAGAGTCTCAGGTTACAACGTTGCGCTCCAATACTCATCCCCTGGCGCGGGCTGAATTCGAGGTGGGGCCGGCCCAGCCGAATCTCCCCTTGCAGCGCATGCTGCTTGTCCTGAAGCGCAGCCCAGAACAAGAGCATGCACTATCCGGCTTGCTTGATCAGCTTCAGGACAAGTCATCATCCCACTATCATGAGTGGCTGACCCCGGAACAATTCGGTGAGCTGTTTGGCCCCGCTGATTCGGATATCGAGGCCGTAACCGCATGGCTCCAGTCGCACGGTTTTCAAATCGGAGAGGTCGCCAAGGGCAGAACGGTAATTGAATTCTCCGGCACTGCAGCTCAAGTGCAGTCTACCTTTCATACGTCGATTCACAAATATGTGGTGGACGGCGAAGAACATTGGGCAAACTCCTCTGATCCTCAGATCCCGTCGGCACTGACGCCGGTGGTGGCGGGAGTGGCCACGCTGCATAATTTCTTGAAGAAGCCGCTCCTCCGAATTTCTCCGGACCGGATCCCTTTTACCCGGTCCCCATTTTCAATCCCCGCCAGTACCTTTACTGGAAATCAGCATGCCATTTCGCCGGGTGACTACGCGACCATCTACAACATTAAACCTCTCTATCAAGCAGGAATTGATGGTACTGGTAGTTCCGTCGCCGTGGTGGGGCGAACCGAGATCGACCTGAGCGATGTTTATGATTTCGGAGGCATCTTCGGGCTGAGTCTCAACTTCAGTTTGGTTTTTAACGGCCCTAACCCCGGCAACTTGCAGGGAGGAGAGGAAGCTGAGGCGATCCTCGACAGTACGTGGTCAAGTTCCATTGCTCCCGGTGCAGCGGTGCAGCTTGTCATTTCCGCCTCGACCGATACCACCGACGGGGTGGACCTTTCCGAGCTCTACATCATCGATCACAATCTAGCGGATGTGATGACGGAGAGTTTCGGAAGCTGCGAGGCGTTCTACACCCAGGCCGATGCAGACTTCACTTCCAATATGGCGAAACAGGCGGCAGCCCAAGGCATTACGTATCTGGTCTCGACTGGGGACTCAGGCGCCTCCGGATGCGACCGTCCTTCTGCAAGTTCAGCTACAGGGCCACTCTCGGTCAACATCCTCGCTTCAACGCCTTATACCGTCGCTGTCGGCGGGACCATGTTCAACGAGCACGGCCAGGATGCAACCTACTGGAATCCGGCGCCTGGCAGCTTCGCGGCAACGGCGAAATCCTATATACCGGAGAATGTCTGGAACGAAAGCTGTTCTACGGCACAGTGCGGCGCCCAGAAAGCGAATCTGTGGGCAGGCGGAGGTGGCGTCAGTAAGTTCTTTGGCAAGCCTTCCTGGCAGGCCGGGGTTGCCGGAATTCCAAATGATGGCAAGCGAGACCTGCCCGATGTTTCTCTGACAGCGGCGGGACATGATCCCTACTTAATCTGCTACGAACGGTCCTGTGTCAGCGCTAATGAAATGTTTGGAATTTCCGGGACCTCCGCCTCGACGCCCTCCTTCGCCGGCATCATGGCGCTCATTAACCAAAAGATGGGAGGCCGCCAAGGACAGGCCAACTACGTCCTCTACCGTCTGGCCGCGAAGGAAACTTTTTCCCAATGCAACGGGTCGAAGACCACCGGCGCTCCGGCAGCAACGTGCGTCTTCAACGACACTACCGTAGGGAATATTGCGGTTCCCGGGCAATCCGGATTTGGCACGTCCGCCGGAAAGTACCAGGCGACAACCGCCTACGACTTGGCCACAGGACTTGGATCAGTCAACGTGAACAATCTGGCCAAGCAGTGGGGTTCGGTGACGTTTAATTCCACCACAACTACTCTGGCCTTGAGCCCGCTTACGATTGCTCACGGCAGTCCGGTCACGGTAAATATCTCGGTCGCGCCCAATGGAGGAAGCGGCACGCCCACGGGTACGGCAGTGTTGCAAGGTTCTGCTGCGACGGCGGAAATTGATCAGTTTGCATTGAACGCAGGGTCAGCCAGCACCAGTACCAACCTGCTGCCTGGCGGAACCTATGATGTTGTCGCCCACTATTCTGGCGATGGAACCTTCGGATCAAGCGATTCCGCTGCGGTAAACGTGACGGTCACTCCCGAATCCAGTCTAACCACGCTTCGTGTGCTCACTGCCGATGCAAAGGGCAATCCGGTTCCGTTTACTAGCGGGCCTTACGGCAGTTTCATTTATCCGCGCGCGGATGTAACGGGCCAGTCCGGACATGGAATTCCTACAGGCAATTTGTTCCTCAGTGAAGGATTTTTATCCCTGGATACTTTTACGCTAAACAGCGAAGGCAACGCCGCTCCTCCTAATGGTTATACGTCATTCGCTCCCGGGTCTCATTCGCTACTCGCCACCTACACCGGCGATAGTAGCTTCAATAGCAGTTCGGGGACCGCGAACTTCGACATTACCGTAGCGGCCACATCAAATGCACTCACCGTCGACAAAACGAGCATCGGAAACGGTTCGACAGTAAGTTTGAGCGCAAGGATTGATACCAACAGCCTGGCCTCCAATGCTCCCAGCGGCTCGATTACTTTCCTCTCCGGAGCCACATCCATTGGCAGTGCCTCGCTGTTCCCAGGCATCGACCCGAAAACCGGCAGAGTCTTTTCCGCGACGACCACCTTTCAGACCAGCACGTTACCTGTGGGCGAAGACGTCATCACGGCATCCTATGAAGGTGATATGTATTATGGCCCTTCGACCTCTCAGGCTGTCACGGTAAGCGTCCAGCACGAGTTTGCCGTTGCGGTCGACAAGAAAGTGATCACCCTAAAACAGGGGCAGAGCGGATCCGTTTCGCTCACCGTGACCGGGGAACCCGGCTACGACGGCACCATTAATTTCGAGGCCAGTTCATGTACTGGACTTCCCAACGCCAGCAGTTGTAGTTTCAGCCCGGCATCGATTACCGGAAGCGGCAAAACCACCGTGAGCATAAGCACTACTGCCCGCTCCTCTCTCGCGCCCGCAACGCGATCTATTTTCTATGCGTTCTGGAGCACAAGCGGAGGGCTGTTCGTTGGAATTTTCATGTTTCCCGTGGCCGGCAAACGCTGGAGAAGAATTGCATTCTTGATGGTGGTCTTGACTTTCGTTGTCGTAGGCACGAGTTGTGGAGGAGGCGGTGGAGGAAGTCACAATCCCGGCACAACCGCCGGAAACTATACAATCAGCATAACCGCGACGAACGGCAAGCTTAGCCACGTTGCCAGTTTTAACTTGACGGTGCAATAAGCTTAGCCTAGCCGACCACCACCATCGCGACGTCGTTCTTGCCGTGTGCTTTGACCGCGTACATGGCCTCATCGGCCACTGGGATCATGGCTTCCAGCGATCCCGGAGGCTTAGCGAAGCTCGCAGCTCCGATGCTAAAGGTTACATTCCATCCGTTCTGCTCCACCGTTTCGAGCAGGCTCTTCTGCACTTTCTTCAAGACTAGTTCAGCGGAGGCGGCGTCGATTTCGGGCAGGAGCACGGCAAATTCATCGCCTCCCATTCGTGCAATGAGATCACTGGCGCGCAATTCCGCCCGCAGGGTGCTGGCCAGGGTCACCAGCAAAACATCTCCCGTCGAGTGTCCCAAGGTGTCATTGACCTGTTTAAAGTTGTCGATATCCAGGTAGGCGACGCATAGGGGACGCGAATAGCGCCACGCTCGGGAAATTTCGATTTCGGCCTGTTCGAAAAATGCCCGGCGATTCCACACCTGGGTCAGCGGGTCAACCCGAGCCAACTCTTTCTCTTTGGCCAGCGCTTCCTGCAGGCGATTTTGCAGGTCACTTACTTTCAGTTCGGCGAGTTTGCGGGCGGTGACGTCCCGCAAAATTCCCTGGATAATCACCGGTGTGCCTTTTTCCTGGCGGCAATTGACTGTCCCCTCAAGATTGATGACCTCTCCGGTCTTTGTTCGGAAGCGAACTTCGAAGCGGTTCCGCCCCGGCTCTCCAGCCAGCAGACCACGAATGCTTCTCAAGGCGAATGGCAGGTCTTCGGGATGGACTACATCTTCCAGCCGCAATCTTTCCAGCACAGTGGGATCCGAAGCTTGGAATTCACGTGACTTGAAGTCGCGGCC
>JADMIO010987909.1_pt1 | contig 54898 bp, 36 predicted proteins | sample 8958161 | NCBI WGS metagenome assembly JADMIO01 (sample SAMN16585339, study PRJNA669376) | soil metagenome | isolation source: Crop rotation soil | place: USA: Cullars Rotation, Alabama | collected 2011
GCGACAACTTGTCCACGTGGAATTCTAAGCTTAGGATCCCAATGTGCTGGAAAGAAACCAGGGAGATGAAATGAATTCACTTCAGCAAACAAGTGACGGTGGATACATTTTAGGAGGTGCTTCGGGTTCGGCCATATCGGGCGATAAATCCGAAGCATGCTGGGGTATCTGGGATTACTGGATCATAAAAACTGATGCATCAGGTATTAAACAATGGGACGAGGACCTGGGTGGTACTGATTGGGAAGATGTTTTCGGATCCATTATTCAAACCCAGGATCATGGATACCTGGCCTGCGGGACTTCCTATTCCCCAATCAGCGGAGATAAAACGGAAGCCAACCTCGGACTTGAACAATCATGGATTGTGAAAACCGATTCATCAGGAATCAAAGAGTGGGACAAGACCATTTTTACTGAAGGTCACGATGAAGCTACGCTCGCCCTCCAGGCCAGTGATGGATGCTATGTGATTGGTGTGGATGACGATGGTGGTATTGGAGGATATAAAACTGACAACAACTGGGGCGGCCGGGATTACTGGTTTGTAAAATTCTGCGATACCACCATGATCCTGCCGCCCCCGGTGCTCCCATCCTTCGCGGCGAGTGATACAGACCTGTGTGAAAAGTTCTGCATCAATTTTTTCGATTCTTCAGCAAACAATCCTTTTGCCTGGGAATGGATTTTCGAAGGGGGTGATCCGGCCACTTCAGGTGACCAGAACCCCGCGAATATTTGCTATAACTCACCCGGCATCTATGATGTTACGTTAATTACCACCAATGCTTCAGGAACAGATACCACCATTCATCCGAACCTGATTACCGTACATCCCACACCGCCAATTCCTGCTATTACCCAAACAGGTAGCGTGCTGACCTCCACTGCAGCGGCTTTTTATCAATGGCAGTTAAATTCAGTTGATATTCCCGGCGCAACCAACCAGTCCTACACCATTTCACAATCGGGTTACTATACGATTGTTGTGAGCGATACCAACAGCTGCCAAAATTCCTTTTCAGACACCTTTTTGATAACAGGCATTGCAGATGCTGAAAGTGGTTCTTTCATTTCCGTTTTTCCAAATCCGACAGCGGGGAAATTTAAAGTGAGCTATATGAATTCTTCAGCTGGTGAATGTTCTTTTTCCATTACGAATACAATGGGTCAAAAGGTTTTTACTGCTTATGATCATATAAATGGTTTGCTGGCTGTAGAAAGAGAAATAGATTTTAGTGACAAGCCAAGCGGCGTTTATTTTATTGAAACAGCAATCCAGGGTAAATCTATCCGGAAGAAACTGGTAATTCTCCATTGAGATTGGTTAACATTTTCCGCTTATCAATCCAGGAAGAACCGGTAGAATTTTTCATATTGGCGGCGTTTACCGCTTTTTATGGAACTGCATTATGTTCCTTGGAATTTGCTTCCCCTATTTATCTTCTACCTGATATTTTTTAACAGCTGATCAAAAACATTGTATTCCGCCTCATCGGCTTCATTCTCTCAGTTTTCAAAATGCTGCTCCCCATAATTGGCGATTGACAAGATCATTGCGTATTCCAACCTTACATCATCAAAAAACACCACAATGAAACCAAACGGACAAAATATTACACGTGGAAGCATAATTCACCTACTGTCTCAACCAACGCGTCTTCAAAGCTTCAGAGCAGATAGGGTTTTCTATCAACTCCTGTGGATTTCAGGGAAGGTGCGCCATGCAGTTGCGTTTGTTATCATTGTGATTATGGCTGGCTTACTTAGCAGTCATGCACAAGATCATCCGTGTAATCCCAATGTTCTTTCTTTTGGAATAAATGGTCCTTTCAATACCTCCACAGCAACGATAGATGAGGGAGAAGCAACTTCTCCGGCAGGAGATTGTTCGATAAGCGGATTCTGGTGTGATAACGCCATTTCAAACACCCTTTGGTTCTCTTTCGTAGCGCCCGCTTCAGGAAACGTAACACTTCAATCACCGGGCTTCGATACACAAATTGCTTTATGGAAAGTAACCGACTGCAGCAACTATGCAACATTTGTCCTGGTAGACGCAAATGATGATGATGCTAACTTCGATATTCATGGAGGTGAAGAATTTTCATCCTTTATGGGGCCATATACCTGCGCTCAGCAACTCACACCAGGAGCAAAATACTATGTTCAATTAGATCCATATGAATCCCCGGGCTCTTCTACTACCATCGTGCTTACCGATGCGGGAACACCATCAGGATCGGCCACCTATTATAGCGACAATGATGCTGACGGCTACGGAGATATTTCCAGCAGTTTATTTTCAACAGACTGTATTGTGCCCAACGGGTATGTACAAGACAGTACTGATTGTAATGATAACAATTCAGCTGTTCATCCGCAAGCTTGTGATAATATCAATGGCAATGGAGTGGATGATAATTGCGATGGGATAATTGATAATGGATACGGAGCAATCCTGTATTATGCAGATGCGGATGGCGATGATTATGGTGCAGGCAATGCCATGTCTTTATGCACTGATCCGGGTGCCGGTTATTCAACTAACAATGCAGACTGCAATGATGATCCTGATCAAGCGGGATATTCCATTCATCCGGATGCAAAAGAATTTATAAATGCAATAGACGACAACTGCGACAGCTTTGTCGATAATGACATATGGATTCAAAAAAATGATTTAGGTTATAATGCTGCAAACGTGGCTGAACCTTCAGCCCGCTCGGGTGCTGTTGGTTTCAGTATCGGGAGCAAAGGGTATATAGGAACCGGGGGCGCTGATGATTTCTGGGAATACGACCCGATTTTGAATTCATGGACGCAGAAAGCAGATTTCGGAGGAACTGCCCGCTCTTCTGCTGTCGGTTTCAGCATTGGCACTAAAGGTTACCTGGGAACCGGAAGTACTGATACGGGCCCTCAGAAGGATTTCTGGGAGTACGATCCTGAGCTAAATACCTGGGTACAAAAATCAGATTTTGGTGGAGCTGCCCGTTATGGAGCTGTTGGATTCAGCATGGGGGGTAAAGGTTATCTGGGAACCGGAAGTGCTGCTAGTGGCCTTCAAAGGGATTTCTGGGAATACGATCCGGGGTTGAACACATGGGTGCGCAAGGCCAATTTCGGGGGAACAGCCCGTTACGGCGCCGTAGGCTTCAGCATCGGAGCGATGGGATATATTGGAACAGGCAATGAAAATAACTACAAGAAGGATTTTTGGGAATATGATCCCATTGCAAATACCTGGACAAAAAAATCAGATTTTGGAGGAAATGCTAAAACAGGGGCCATCGGCTTTAGCATTGAAAACAAAGGGTACATCGGTACCGGTATAGAAGATTATGGCTACGGGACCACGGTCACTACCACAGATTTTTGGGAATACGATCCTGATTTAGATACCTGGACTTCAAAAACATTCCTTGGGGGCGGTGGTCGTGTGGGAGCCACTGGTTTCAGTATCGGGAACCAGGGATATCTTGGAACGGGCTTTACCAGCAGTTCGTTTGGCGGACCTTTCTTCGCTTACAGTGACTTTTGGATGTTTGATGCTACTGCCAACACCTGGACGAGGAAAGCAGATTTCGGTGGAAATGCCCGGAGCTCTGCTGTCGCCTTCCATATTGGCCGCAAGGGATATATTGGAACAGGGAGCGAACAATTGTATGTCTATAAAAAAGATTTCTGGGAGTTCGATCCTGAAGCGAATACCTGGACGCAGAAAGCAGATTTTGGTGGGAGTGCCCGAAGCAATGCCATCGGCTTCAGCATCGGTAATAAAGGATACATCGGTACAGGACGTAATTGCTGCAGCTCTTACAAGGATTTCTGGGAATATAACCCGGAGACCAATACCTGGATACAAAAAGCCGATTTCGCCGGCAGTGGCAGATATGATGCAGTGGGATTCAGTATTGACGATAAAGGATACATAGGAACCGGGTATTCGAGTCCGGCTTATAAAAGAGATTTCTGGGAATACGACCCTGATACCAACACCTGGTCACAGAAAGCGGATTTTGGGGGCAGCGCACGATCTAATGCTGCTGGCTTTAGCAGTGGTAGCTACGGATTTATCGGAACAGGATATGATGGAACTTCAAAAAAGGATTTCTGGGAATATGATCCCAATGTCAATACCTGGACAAAGAAAGCGGACTTTGGAGGCAGTGCCCGGTATGATGCGGCAGGCTTAAGCATTGGCAGCGGTGGATATATTGGAACCGGCTATGACGGAGTAAATAAAAATGACTTCTGGGAATACGATCAGGAAGTTGACTCGTGGACACAGAAAGCTGACTTCGGGGGCATTCCCAGAACAGGTGCTGTCGGCTTCAGCATCGGAAGCAACGGTTATATGGGAACCGGATCAGGAACCAAAGATTTGTGGGAATACAGGTCGGAAGGAACCGGGTCTACCTGTAAGATTCCTGCAGGCCTTACATCAATTAACATCTCTTCATCAACCGCAAAACTTAAATGGGATTACATCAGCAGCGTCATTGGCTATAAAGTGAGGTATAAAATCGCAGGCACTTCCGAATGGACTAAGATTCAATCAATCGACAATTATAAAACCCTTAATGAATTGTCTCCAAATACAGAATATGCCTGGCAGGTGAAATCGATTTGTGGTGTGCATCCGATAGATGCATCGGAATGGTCAGAAAAACAATTTTTCACTACCGGTGATTTGCGGTTATCAGAATCTACGATTGGTGAAACATCATTAGAAGTTTATCCCAATCCCGTTTCGCAATCTGCTACTGTTTCATTTTTCTTACCTGAAGCATTATCTGTTTTCATTGAATTAAAGGATGTAAATGGAAGATCATTAAAAGTAATTGCTGATGCAGATTTTTCTGAAGGCAACCATGAGGTAACCTTCAATCGCGAATCACTCATCGCAGGAATTTATTTCTTACAAATAAAAACCTACGAAGGAGTTCTGATGAAGAAAATAATAATGGATTAAGTATGTCATAGCAGATTTGTCCAGGTTCGGGCGGCGAACGAATTACTATTTCATTCCAAAAAGAAACCAAATCGATTGTACATGGTGAACGTAAGGATCAATGGAGGTATTTATAACCACCCATGGTCGTGGTGAAAGATTAATTTGAGGAGGGAGTTAAATGAAGGGCCTGATTTAAAAACCGGCCCCTTTTTTTAGTTCATGCTATATTAGGGGACCGATAGTAAGGGAAAACAGGGAAAGTTTTGTTCCTGCCGATCATGCATAACTGCACTTGTCCATAACCCAACCAGAAATTATGAGTTTTTTTTATTCCGCATCAGACAGATTACGCTTGGAAGCAGATGTTCACTCTTATCTCCAGGAATTGCGTTTTCGTTTCCCAGATATTCATAATAAAACACAGGTTATTTATGACCAGCTGAAAGCAGCCGGGAAGAAGAAGCTCCGCGAAAAAATGGGGGAAACAGATACAGTCGGTCGTGATAAACCGGCAGAGATCATCATTGCAACGCTGCTTGCAAAAAGCCTCTATGAAATTGAACATAAAAAAATTGAAACCGGATGGCGGTTTCTGAATAAGGCACAAACGATGGAAATAGTGGCAATTGATGACAAAAAAGAATTAATTAACGTGGGGAAAAAAATATATGATGAAGCCGGTAAGGTCAGCTCCAGGAGAAAAAAACCATTTTAAAAATCCTTGAAAAAGTAAATACTCCCGATTTCGAAAAAGGTACCCTGGAAGAAATACGGTCAGCTGTTTTAATCTCAGACAAGCTGTTGAGCGGTCACTTCGATAATGAGGGATTCAAAGTATTGATACGTACCCGCAGCTTACGAAAATTTTCAATCCTGCTGGTGGCCTTGTTGACCCTTATTCCGCTGGGTGCATGGCTTGGATATGTTCTTTTATCGAAAGGCGGCGATGTAAATACTACATGGCCTTTCAATCACGAATTGGTAAAGCAAATAATAAGTGTCGAAATACTGGGTCTTCTTGGTGCTGTTTTCAGCGTTATTATTACCTACTCCCGGAAACCGATTTCCGGAACGATTCCAGAGCAAAAACTTATTTACCAAACACTTTCACTCAGGCCACTTATTGGTTCAGCTGCTGCATTGGTATTGTTTATACTCTATAAAGCGGGGCTGCTGATCGCTGAAGGTCATGAGAATGCCCTTTATGCACTGGCATTTGTTTCGGGATTTTCAGAAAGATTTATCATTGATAAACTTGATGGTATTGCAAAGGAAAGCAGTGAGTCAACGGAAATAATTAAAACAACAGTTGTTACAGAAGAAAATGATGTGAAAGGAAAAAAGCAAACCACTTCGACAGAACATTCAGAAATTTCAGGTACAAACTAAGACAGTAGATAAGTAATATGAAAGTTTGAATAAAGAGAATCGAGAGGATCATACTCTTTCCGTGAAATTCCATCCACCAAATCCCCTGATCATGGCAGGTAATAATCCATGGGCCTGCTTTGAAATTTTAGATGCGGAAGAAGAGAACAATAAATTTCTCCACCCACTTTGGTTAGCTTTGGTGGCGATTAACACCAATGTCCCAAACCCGTCACCTCGCTGCCATTCTCTTTGCCGACATTGAGGGATATACGGCCATCATGCACCGTGATGAAGCCCTTGCGGAAGCGATAGCCGAAAAATTCCGCAAGCACCTTGGTGAGCAGGTTGCACTCCACAATGGCCACATTCAACACTGGACCGGGGATGGCGCCCTCTGCTCATTTGACAGTGTAGTAGAAGCGGTACGGGCTGCCATTGCCGTTCAAAAGGAAGTGCAGCATGACCCCATGGTCCCGTTGCGCATTGGTATCCATACAGGCGATGTAGTATTACTGGAAGATGAATTGTATGGCGACGTGCTGAACATCGCCTCAAGAATTGAATCATTCGCAATACCCGGAGGCGTTTTTATTTCTGCAAAAGTATATGATGAAATAAGGAACCAGAAAGACATCAGGGCAGTGTCAATGGGCATGTATCACCTGAAAAATGTGACTGAGCCGATGCAGATCTTCGCAATCAGCAGTGATGGTTTGGTGGTACCTGCGCGAAAAAAAATGCTGGGAAAAGGTTACCGGCTGAAGGGACTAAAGCTGCCATTGTTTCTTTCCATTGCCGCGGCAATGATTGCCCTTCTCACCTTCGCATACTTTGCCTATTTAAAGCAGGCTGCCAGTGCTTCCAATTCAATTGCCGTGCTTCCTTTTGCTGACCTGAGTGCAACACATGACCAGGAGTATTTCGGTGATGGCTTAAGCGAAGAGCTGCTCAACCGGCTTTCTAAAATACCAGGACTGAAGGTGATTGCACGGATGTCCTCTTTTTCATTCAAGGGAGCAAATGAAAGTATCCAGTCGATAGGAAAAAAACTGGGTGTCACGCACATCCTGCAGGGAAGTGTCCGCAAATCCGAAAACAAGATCAGGATCACTGCACAGCTTACGAAGGTTAAAGATGGTACGCAGGTTTGGTCCGAAACGTATGATCGCGTTCCGGATGATATTTTTAAAATCCAGGATGAAATTGCACTGGCGGTCGTAAGCAAGTTACAGGCAACGCTTACCAATCGAAATGAATTATCAGGAAACGAAACAAATCCACAGGCTTATAACCTCGTTCTCCAGGCAGATTACCTCGCAGCAAAAGGAAACGCAGAAGACCTGGTGAGGGCGAGATCCCTGTATGAGCAGGCATTATTGCTGGATTCAACGGATGGACGGACATGGGCGTCGTTGTCGCTCCTGTACCTGAAGTTAACGGACGATGAAAAAGATAAGCAACCGGCGATCAGCAAAGCGCGGGAATTTGCTGAAAAGGCCATTGCATTAAATCCGGGTATAACCAACGGCTACATTGCAAGAGGCAGGATAAGGCAAGTTTATGATTGGGACTGGAAGGGAGCAGATGCGGATTATGAAAAAGCATTTTCAATTAACCCCGATAATGCCACCGTCCTTCATCGTAAAGCGAGCCTCAAAAGAACGCTGGGGGATTTTGCAGCGGCCATCGAATTGTACAAACATGCAATGGAGCTCGACCCTGTTAATGCACGGCTGCGAAACAGTTTTGCTTTGACGCTCATGAATGCAAACCAGCTGGAAGAGGCAAAGAACCAATACATAAAAACACTGGAACTACAGCCGGAATTAGGAGCGACGAGGTCTTTGCTCAGCGGAATTTACTTACTGGAAAATAAGATGGACTCTTCGCGAATACAATGGGAGCAGGAACCCGAGACTGAATGGAAACTGACCTCGCAGGCACTTTACTACCAGGTAGTCGGGCCAAAGGCAACTGCAGACAGTTTGTTAAACGAAGTAATAACTAACTATGCGGAAGTTTGCAGCTTCCAGATCGCGGAAAATTATTCCCGCAGGAACAATGCAGAGCAGGCATTTTACTGGCTCGAACGGGCCTATTTGAACCATGATGGAGGTCTTGCAGAAATTATCGGAAATCCTTTTTTAAAGAATATCGAAAGCGATCCGCGCTACGCAGCTTTTCTGAAAAAGATGGGACTGCCGACCCATAATTAACCCGGGAACTTCAACTTGTCTTCCGGTAATTCCAAACTGCCAGTGAATTCAGCACAAGGGCAATCAATGATATGGCTCCCAGCTGTGGAAGGATATCCCGGAAGCCGCTTCCTTTCAAAATCACCATGCGCATCACCTGGATCATGTAAGCAACCGGGTTAACTTTTGTAATCCTCTGCGCCCAGCCGGGCATGCTTTCTATAGGTGTAAATAGTCCGCCGAGCAAAATGAAGATGATCATGAAGAAGAACATGAAGAACATCGCCTGCTGCTGCGTCTGGCAAAACGTTGAAATGAGTAAACCAAAACCCAGCACCGCCATGAGGTATACAGAGACAAAAGTATAGAGCACCAGCAGGCTGCCCTGCGGAATGATGTGATAAATGAAATAGCCCAGTACAAGTCCGATGGTGAAAACGATGTTGGCAAGAATCCAGAAAGGAATGAGCTTGCCAAGCACAAATTGAAGCTTGCTGATCGGTGTCACATTGATCTGTTCAATGGTACCGATCTCTTTTTCACGAACAATATTTAACGCCGAAAGAAAGCCACCTACAATGGTGACGAGGAGTGCGAGGATGCCCGGCACGATGAAGATCTTGTAGCTGGCTGTCGGGTTGAACCAGGGGGTCACGGCCACGTCAATACCCGGTGCGGTGTTCGTCGCAGCGGAAGTGAGTTCAACAGAAATCTCACGGTTGTAATCCCTGATGATGCCGGAAAGATAATTACCTCCGAGGTTGGCTTTTGTTCCGTTGATGGCATTCACCGCGAGGAAAATTTTCTCCGAGTTTTCCCTTACGAGGTTGCGCTCAAAACCGGAAGGAATTTCGAGGATCAAATCTGCTTCGTCATTTTCCACATACTGGTAAGCTTCATCGAATGTATTCACGTTGGCGACGAGCTGAAAATAGCCGGAGCCGAAAATTTTGTTGGTGAGCTGCCGTGAAAATGAAGAGTGATCGTGGTCTATCAAAACCAGGCTGATATTCTTGAAATCATAATTCGCCGCCAGTGGCAGAATGAGAAACTGAACTGTGGGTATCATGAATATGATTGCAAGAATCGCCTTGTCCCGGAATATCTGGCGAAACTCTTTTTTTAAAAGAGTTAAAAGTTGAGAGTGGAAAGTTGAAAGTGAGGATCTTTTCATGCTAATTTATGGGAGTGGACAATTGACAGTTGACAGTGGAGAGTTGAAAGTTGAAAGTTGAAAATTGAAAATTGCGTCTTTCTCATAGCGGTTTCGAACGAACTGAAAATTGGAAATTGGAATTTGAAAATTTTACTTTCATAGGACCCTATAACAGCTGAAATTTCAAATTTAAAATTTGCATTTCCCCGGGGCTTGTAGCAACAAGATTGTATCCGGAACCAGATTTTATTTTATTGAATGCGACTTACAATTCTTGCAACTTGTCACCCCAAAAATTCACCCTCTCCATTGTCCATTGTCCATTGTCCATTGTCCATTGTCCATTGTCCATTGTCCACTGTCCACTGTCAACACTCTCCACTTTCAATTTTCAACTTTCAATTTTCAACTTTCAACTCTCAACTATTCCAACCGTATTTTAAACCGTTTCATGCTCACCGCAAAAAAGAACAAACTCATTCCTGCAAGGACGAGCGTCTCCTGCCATACAGCACTGAAGCCTGCTCCTTTTACCATTACCTCTTTTACAATGATGTAGTACCACCTCGACGGAACAATGTTCGAAATCACCTGCAGCGGCACGGGCATGTTCTCTACCGGAAACATGAATCCGCTGAGCAAAATGGTTGGTAACATCATCCCCCCGAGCGAGATCATCATCGCCACCACCTGTGAACTCGTCTGGATGGAAATTAAAATTCCAAGGGTGAGACAAGTGAAAATGAACAGCGTACTCTCAGCGACCAGCAGCAATAAACTCCCTTTGACGGGCAGGTCCAGAAGGGTAACACTTAGCAGCAAAATTGCAGCGAGGTTAATCAGCGATACCAGCAGGTAGGGTGCCGCCTTTGACAGGATGATCCAGGAAGGCCTGAACGGTGACACCAGCAACACTTCCATTGTCCCGGTTTCCTTTTCGCGGACAATAGCGATCGCCGTCATCATCACGCACACGAGCATCAGCACCATCGCCATGACGCCGGGAACGAAATTCGGAGCGCCCAGCGACTGCGGGTTATAGAGCATCCTGATTTCAGGAATAATCTGGTACGGGATGTTCGCCCGGGAAGCCAGGGCAGATTGATAATCATTGACTATGGTGCTGATGTTCGCAGCAATCAGATTCGCGGTATTCACATCAGTCGCATCAGTGATGATTTGTATCCGGGTTGATTTATCATGCATTAAGTCGTTATAGAAATTCGCCGGGATAACTACCGCCGCTTTGATCTTCCCTTCAAGAAATATTTGTTCGATCTGCTGATGGGTCAAAACATTTTTCTCGATGTCGAAGTAATTGCTCCGTTCAATCTTCGTCGTGAGCTGTTGTGAAGCTGCATCATGCGCATAGTCGACAACAATGATACTGGTGTCTTTGATCTCGCTGCTGAGCACAAAACCGAAAAGGAGTACCTGGGCAACAGGAATACCGAACAGCACCATCAGGGTTTTCCTGTCTCGCAGCACGTGCAGGAACTCTTTGCGGACGAAAAGGAGAAACTGCTTCAATTAGTGGAAAGTTGAAAGTTGAAAGTGGAGAGTGTAGAATTGAAAGTTGAAAGTGGACAATGGACAATGGACAATGGACAGTGGACAGTTGAAAGTGGAGATCGTTCTTATTTTCATGATGATTACTTTAACTATTTGAGAATCCCAGATTGAAAGTTGAGCACGTATAACAATGATCTTTTCAAATGCTTGTCCCATTATTTTTGCACGCATTTGCAACTCTTAGTGCAAACCGCAAGGTTTATCGGTTAACATACTTTTCATCTATTAAAAAATTTACTTTCATTTTTGGTATTCGAGCCTACACCATCTATTTTTTCTTCTTTCATTTTCCATTTTCAACTCTCCACTTTCAACTTTCAATTCTCCACTCTCCACTCTCCATTGTCCATTGTCCATTGTCCATTGTCCATTGTCCATTATTAACTGTCCCCCCTCTTCGCTCCCCTTGCCAGCTGGTAGAAAACATCATCGATCGTTGAAGCATGAAATTGCTGTTTAAGGTTCGCCGGCGTATCGAGCACCTCAATTTTTCCATCCACCATGATCGAAACACGGTTACAGTATTCCGCTTCGTCCATGTAATGGGTAGTTACGAATACCGTGATGCCGCGACTGGATGCTTCATAAATCAAATCCCAGAATTGCCGGCGCGTAACCGGATCTACTCCTCCAGTCGGCTCGTCGAGAAAAACAATCTGTGGCTCGTGAATGATGGCAAGCAAAAATGCAAGCTTTTGTTTCCAGCCGAGTGGCAGAGATTTCACCAGTTCTTTCGCCTGTTCCTTCAAACCCACTTTTTCAATCAGCTCTTCACTCTTACCCTTGATTTCTTTTCGTGACAACCCATAGATACCGCCGAAGAATTCAATGTTCTCTATCGTTGTCAAATCTTCATAGAGTGAGAACTTCTGGCTCATATACCCGATGTTGCGCTTGATATTTTCTGTTTGTTTATATACATCGAATCCTGCTACAGTTGCTTTTCCCGATGTTGGAATCGACAGACCGCAGAACATACGCATGGCTGTAGTTTTTCCGGCGCCATTCGCACCAAGAAAACCGAAGATCTCTCCTTTGTTCACCTGGAAAGTGATCCCGTTCACCGCGATGAAATCGCCGAAGCGCTTGGTAAGATTCTCAGATTTAATTACAACGTCACTCATTCAAATTTGATTGAACCATCTTTAAATCCTCATCCTAAATCCTTCTCCTGCAGGAGAAGGACTTCTCCCTCCCTTATAAAGCGGGTCAGGAAGATTTTTCCGGATTTTAATTTTACTTATCTCCATTGATTTCTTCAGCTTAAAAATTTGATGAACGCATCCTCAATCGTGGGCGAAATCCTTTTGAACTCGACATCCTGCAATCCGTGCTGGATTGCGAATTCTGTCACTTCATTTTCATCCGGAATCTTCTCTTTAAAGGAAATGTGGGCTGCATCGCCGAATGTCAGGTAACTTTTGGTCTGTGGGAAAGTGCGCATCACTTTCATCAGCTCATACATGTTATCCGCTTTCATCGCATACAGATCATCATTATAAGATGAAGTAATGCTCTCCGGGGAATCGATGGAAAATATTTTTCCATTTTGAATAAGCGCCACGCGATCGCACATCGTCGCTTCGTCCATGTAAGGAGTGGAAACAAGGATGGTGATGCGCTGATCCTTCAGTCGCTTCAGCATTTCCCAGAATTCCTTTCGCGATACCGCATCAACCCCTGTTGTTGGTTCATCCAGGAAAAGCACGCGGGGTTTATGGATCAGCGCGCAGCAGAGGGCAAGCTTTTGTTTCATTCCTCCTGATAATTTTCCGGCCCTCCTGTCCTTAAATGGCTCGAGCTGCACATAGATATCTTTTATCAGCTCATAATTTTCTTCTACCGATGTTTTAAATATCGCAGCGAAAAAACTGAGGTTCTCTTTCACCGATAAATCCGGGTAGAGCGAAAATCTTCCCGGCATGTAACCAACTAAGTTCCTGATCTGCCTGTAATCTTTCACTGTATCGAAATCACAAACTTTTGCTGTGCCGCTATCGGGAATCAGCAGCGTTGTAAGGATCCTGAACAGCGTTGTCTTGCCTGCACCATCAGGACCAATCAGTCCAAACAATTCTCCTTCATCGACAGAAAAGGAAACATCATTCACTGCAATTTTTTCTTTGCCATATCGCTTGATGATATTTTGGAGCGTTACGATCTGCATTGTTGCTGTTTTTTTCATTGTCTGGTGAGCAATGATGGGCAATTAAAACTTTACCTCTCCGTACATGCCGAGCTTAATGAATCCGTCATTCTTCACTTTAATCCTGATTGCATAAACCAGGTTTGCCCGCTCATCCTTTGTTTGAATCGTCTTCGGCGTAAATTCCGCCTTGTTGCTGATCCAGTCCACCACCCCGTCGTAATTGCGGTATTTTTCCCTGCTCTCATCAACAAGCACTTTCACCTTTTGACCGAGCTTCACGTTTGCAAACTGGTCACCGGTGATGTATGCACGAAGCTCTACTGTCGTTAGATCAGCGATCTTATAGAGGGGCTTTCCCATGGTGGTCACTTCACTTGCATTGGCGTACGTAGTGAGTACGGTGCCGTCTATCGGATTTTTAATCACACACTTTCCCAGTTGATCATTCACCAAAGCAAGCTGGGCTATTACTGCATTGCCCTGCTCATTCAGTGTAGCCGTGGTGTTACCGAGTGAGCTCTTCTGCGCAGCGAGTTGTGCCTGCAGCACGGCCAGCTTAGCGTTTACATCATCCAGTTGTTTCTGGGTAGCTACGCCACCTTTTACCAGGTTCTCGACACGCTGCTTATCCAGCTGCGTGTTGTCAATTTGTTTTTGCGTGGCATTAACCTGACTCTGCACGTCAGGCTTTCCCGCTAAAATGGCCTTTTTATTTTCCAGCAGCTGAAGCCGGGTGAGGTGAAACTGTGTGCTGTCGACATAGCCGACCACTTCATTCGCCCCCAGCGTGTCCCCTTCATTTACATTAAAGATCAGCAGCTGACCTGTTGCCTGCGATGAAACAATAATTTCGGTCGACTCAAATGTTCCTGACGCGTCATAGAGTTCATTTTTTTTACTGCAGGAAGCGAGCAGCGTCGCGAATAACAGGGTGAGGAAGTGAATTCTTTTCACGGGCACAGATTTTTTTAGGTTTATGATTTAGTTTCCCGAAATGGTTTTTAAGTTGTAGACACTCATCAGGTACTGAATTTCATGCATGGCACGTGCAGAACGGGCATCATTCTCCCCGCTTTCCGCAGTGAGCAAATCGTTCATTGACGACATGGCATTCTGGTATTTCAGCTCATAAGATTTCCGTATGCTCTCCTGCAGTTTTACAATCTCGTCATCCTGCTGAAGCAATGTCTGCTGTTTAAGCATATCATTCTTAGCATGAGTGGCCTGCAGGCTGGTGTTGTACATAAATACCTCCTGCTGGTTGTTGATCTTTTCGATATTAATTTTCATAAGCTCTTTATTGCCCTTTCCACGGTAAAGTCCCGCCGTATTCCACGATACGCTCAAACCCGCAATCGCCAGTGAATTGACGGTAGCACCTGCGAACGAAGTACCGGGCTGAATCAAAACACCGGCACCCAGCAAGCCGATCTTCGGCATGTATCCCACCTTATAACTTTCCAATTGTGCATCCATGAGCTTGCGCTGATTGCTGAAGAGATACAGCTCAGGCCGGTTAAGAACAGTGTAAGCAGAGAGATCAGTGACAACAGGTTTTTCCAATTGTATATTCTCACCAACAGCCTCTCCGATCATTTGCGAAAGCATTTCAACATATGCTTTCCGTGAACTTTGGAATTCTGTTTCCTTTTGCTCCGCTTTTATGATTTCAACTTTCACCTGGTCCACATCCGGCTGATAAGCCTGTCCATTCTGCAGCGAAAGATTCGCGGCATTAAGGTTCCGCTGAAGATTTCCCTTCAGTAAATTAACCTGGTTCAATTGTTCATCAATCAGCAGGATTCCAAAGTAGAGCTGGTTCACACGATCCTTCAGTGAATAAAGTGACACTTCGTTGGTCGCGCTGTCAACGCTGCTACCGGCACGGATAATTTCTTTCTGTGCATGTGTTGCGCCACCATCCCAGATGACCTGGTTTACCTGTGCAATCCCGATGAACTGAAAATCGCTGGGTGCCTCTGCATTCGGCGGCGTAGGTAATCCCTGGATGATGAAACCACCAATGGCATTCAAACTCACCTGCGGGTAATAGGCCTTACTAGCATTTTTAATATTGTACTCTTCGGATTTTGCAATCAGGTCAAATTGCTTAACGGCGGGATAATTCCTGCGGGCTTTCTGCTGGCATGAGTCGAGTGAAAGCTGCGCGAATGAAGCTTTGGCCAGGACGGAAAAGAGGAGCGCAAAGAGCTTAAATTTCATGGTGAATTATTTCGTCTTGAGAATTGCCTTAAACCATTTCGGAATAAGTTTACGCCGCTGGTCCATGAGTGACGTAAAACTTTTCTCAGTGATAATTCCTGTTGTGATGAATATGGGCCTCGCAATAAACGGGAACAGCATCATGCCCATCAGGTTGATGAGAAAGTGAGCAGGGTCGATGTCTTTCCGCAATGCTTTCAGCTGCTTCAGGAAGCTGGAATTCATCAGCATTTGCTGCAGGTTGATCTGCGTTTTGAAAAAGTCCGGTTGCTTCCTGATCTCATTCAGCACGAACATTGGAAGATCAGGATTCTCCTGTAACAGGTCGATATAGCGTGGTGTGATCAGCTCAATCTTTTTTTCGAGCGTTGTGGAATCATCCATGAGAATCGGCGCAACAGAACCGAAGAGCTGCTGCACCCGTTCCATCATAATTTGATGAAAGAGTTTTTCCTTGCTGCGGAAGTAATAATTAAGCAATGCAAGGTTGATACCGGCTTCTTCGGCAATATCGCGGGTACGTGAAGCGCCATATCCCTTTTCCATAAAAACTTTCCGGGCAGCCGCCTTGATCTTTTCTTCGGTGGAGAGGTTGGGTTCCTTTTTGATTTTGCCGGCCATGGTATTAAATCAGGAGCAAAGGTAAAGTTATATTTCTGATTTAATCAAATGATTAAAACAAGTGATTACAGGCGCAACTCTTTCGTGCCCCTTAAACCATGTAGAAAAAAACTTAATCTAATTGAATATAAACAGGAAAGCAGCCATTGTTTATGCAACGGCTGCTCTCCACATAATTTGAATTATTTTTCTCCGAAGAAGTAATATTCTGCTGTGTAAGGAATACTTACCTGCATACTCAATTGGTCGGCAGTGGGAGCCGTTGCAGGAGCCAATCCACCGGTGGTATAGAGGCGCTGAATGAAAGTGATCTTTAAAAAATTGCCGGGATCAGTACCAGGGACTGCCTGCAGAAGCAGCCATGGAACTGCAGAGGCATCTTCTGTAACTGAAGAGAGCTTTGTTCCAACAACGAACAAATTTTTCTTAGGGCCTAAAGTGGCTTCCCACGTTGGACCCGCGTAATGGGTTCCCACCTGCTTTGTATAATTCGGTTTTTCATAAAGCGTTGCCGACGGTGCAACGAATGTCCATACATACTGACCAGGCGTAGTGGTGCTTTCAGTTGCCTGGTAGATCTGGACGCCGGAAGCGTAGCAATGATACAGCACTTTATTGCCGGCAGGTACAGCAATTTCTGCCGGAACATCCGGTGTACTTATCATTTTTTTTGTTGCGGGATTAGCGCTGTCTGCGATTAACGGCACTAATTCCGACTTCTGACATCCTGTAAAGACAGCAGCAATAACTGCTATTGCCGGCAGGATGATACTGATTTTGTTGATTGCACTTTTCATTTTGGTTTAGTTTTGAACGGTTAGAAATCAATTCTTTTGAAGGCGCAAAACTATTCCTGACATATGCCGGAAAAATACCGCACATGTGGTAAAATGAAGAGGCAATTATCTCGCAATCTCATTCCCCGAACTGGGAATTGAAGGGAGTAATGCTATATGATGCATCTGGTAAATAGTTGCAATAATTTCTTCATTTAGCATTCAGGGGTCTGAATTTCTGTTTGATAATTTTTTGGCGATATAAAATATTTGCCGCTGAATATTCAAGGATGTACACCTGCTGCCAAAAAGCCCATCCTGCGAAAGAAGTCTTGTCCTGATAAATCAATACGGAAATGTGGCAGGTGCTACCGTTCCAATGTACAAATGTATTCCTGGTGAAAGAGAATAGAAAAAATCCTTATCAGGCATTGGTATTTGCTAACTGATAATCATTCTGATTTATTTTTTCTTTTTTGAAGCCTTCGGCTCTTTTTCTTTTTTCTTGTTTTTGCCAAAGACGACGGGCGATACTTTCAGCTCTCCTTCTTTTCCATTTGTAGCGCGCAAAACGAGGTTGCCTCCTTTCTTTGCAGTGGAATCAGTCAGTGCCAGCCGTTCTGATGCTTCCATTTTTTTCAGGTTGCTGGCGGGGACGGTAATGAGCAAATCCGTGCCGGCTTTATTGAAATCATAGGTACCCGTGATGAACAAGGTAAGCACGGAAGAAAAGATGTTAAGCGTATCGATATCAAACACAGTGCCCGTGAGCTTTGCACGGTTATCAATGTCGGCAAATTCAATGTTACTGAAATTGCGGTTCTTAAAAATATACTTGCTGATCTTATCAAGGCCCTCGACATTTTTCAGCTGGCCATTCTTCACCCTTGTCCTCAATGAGCCATTCATCGTAGAGCCGATCACCTTGTACTCCTTGTCGATCGTTGCCGTAAATGCAGCATTCGTCGTGAGCGTACCTGAAATGTTCTGATCCGTAATGGTGGACTGGTTGAAATTGTTGAAAGAATAGAGCAGGTTGCTCATGTTCACACCCCCGATCGTTGTTTTCGCGCTCAGCAGGTGCTGATTACCTGAAAGGTTATCGATGGACACATTAAGCAGAAAATTACCGCCACTGGTATTCATTCCAGCATTATTGATCTGCAACCTGTTATTGTCGAGGATAACATTTGCTTTGATATCAGTCGCAGAAAAACGATTCACAATAATCTTCTTGGCAGCTACATTGATATTGAATTCTGCGCTTGTAGCAATCCAGTTAACGAGGTCGGGAATGTCCGCTTTCGATTCCTTCGTTACCTCTTTCTTCTCCTTATTAGCTGAAGGCGGTCCCTGGAACCTGTTAAAGTCTATGGTATCGGCAGTGAGGTTAAGTGTGGCGTATGCCTTCACTCCCGGGATCAAAAGAAAGGCAATGAAATATTGTGCAGAACCTGTCATCCGCATTTTATTTCCGTTCATATTCATCTTGAGGGAATCAATCCACACGTCCGGTTTTTTAAAGGTAATGCTGCCGTCCACGTCCCTGAATTCGTAACCGCTTTTAACACTGTTAAAATCCGTATTCCTGAAAATCGCAGAGCCGTAGAGGTCGCCGATCGTCACCTTATTCACTGTATCGATGTAATTCGTGAGGGGACCATAAAATGTATACTGAACATCAAACGAACCATCAAGCAACTGCAGGTTCGGTGTCGTCACCTCACCTTGTTTTGCTTTGTCGTAACTGAGATGCGCATTCATCTGCAACAAAGGCGATATCAGGTCAGTAACCATCACAGACGATTTCAGCGGTACTCCGAAATACGTTCCGTTAAAGGCCGGAATCACCACCCGCGAATTATGATCGTCGTTGATCTTCGTGCTGTCAATGTGAGAGGTGAATGAACCGAGGATGTAGAGGTTGTCGAATGAGCGTTTCGCTACGTTAAGTTTGTTGCCCGTAGTCTTGAAATAGACATCCACGGCGGGCTTGCTTCCCGGTGTGATAAACCCATCTACCACGACGTGGGCAATCACCGGTTTTTCAAGCTGGAATGTTTTCAGCTTTTCCTGTATGGCGGGAGTTAACGCACCGAAAGCGATGGCGGGGAGAACACTTTCCGTGCTAAAAGTCAGGTGCATCGTCTTCTCCTTAAAATTCATCATGATGCTGATGAGCAGCAGCTGGTCTTTCAGGTTGAGCCAGCCATTTCTAACGGTGAGCTGCGCCTTTGCCGGATCAAACCCGAGCCAGGTCTGCAGGTGGACATCCTGGTCAGTGAGGTAACCGCCCTTCACAGGATTAAACACCAGACCGTCGAAATGAATCGTCGCATCGAGATTGTATGACAGCGGTGCACTCCCGTCTACGGCATTAAATTCCGCTTTCGTGAATGTCAGCCCGAACTTTTTCCCTTTGAGCGAATCCGTCATATGGAAGGAAACATTCTTCAGGGTTATCTTATCGATTGCAGGAATGGCCGTCTCTTTATTTTCTTTTCCTTCCGCAGCAGCCGCCTGTCGGGCCTTTGGCGTATTCATCTGACCCGTGGAATCTTTTATTAAACTGATAGATGCATCTGAAATTTCGATCGAATTAAACTGAATGGCTCCTGTAAAAAGCCGCAGCAGGTTTACACCGATGGAGATTTTTCCGGCCGTGAAGACGGTATCTCCCCTCATCGCGGCCGTTGAATCTGTCACAAAAACTTTTTCAATGCGAATGGTGAAATGAGGAAATTGATCGAAGACAGTAAAGTCAAGATCCTGCATCACCAGGTCACCGGTGAGCTTATCGCTGAAAGTGTTGGTGATAAGGTCATGAATTTCCTTTTTATGGCTGATCAATACAATATAACCTGTCACCACGATAACAATAACCAGAACTACTACACCAATAAAAATTCTTTTGATCCATTTAAGCAGCGTGGGGTTCATCCGGGGTTTGCATTTGGTTCTATAATAATACTACTTCGGGTCGACTATTGGTAAATTTATTCAGTGAAGAATACCGTAAAAACACTATTTGATGCAGTGGATAGTAATCCTACATCTGATTGACAGAGGTCTCTAATGCTGGAATCAAAATCAATTAAATAACCTGTAATAAAAATGTTCAATGCTTTAGTGTCCGCATGATGCTGTCACGGAATTTGTATACAGTCCGTAGTTTGCATTGAAGATTTAGTGATGCCCTATCGTGACAGGTAGTGGTATTGATCCACCGGCAGATCTTGTTTTGGAAAAACCAGTAAGATTGCCTTTGCAAAAAGTACAGGCGAACAATTTATCCAGGTTATTGAGCCAAGATCAGCCGGACATTATGCAAACAAAGCTGATGAGCTTTCTGATACTGAGAAAAATCATGGTGGAAACGAACTATGAAAACCGGCACCTTACGCTGATTACTTATCACCGTATTACAATCGCCGCGTTGGCTGATCGGCGCCGGAAATCGTTACCTCGATATTGATACCGATGGTGACATGGATGCACCTCCGTTTTGCGGGAAGAAAAGCGGAAGCGCATAAGGTAATATTATACGGAAGACATTCAGAAAATGAAGCAGGTTGGCTGCGCCAAATTTGAATCTGTGAAAGTGCCGTCAAACGCCTTATAAACCTCGGTCACTTCCCACTTTCAATTCTCAACTCTCCACCTTTAGGAATTGGCAGTGGACAATGGATAGTTGACAATTTTTGCTCTAAGTCTTGTTCTCACTCCCAATTCTTCATTTTCCACTCTCCACTCTCAACTTTCCACTTTCCATTCTCAACTTTCCATTCTCCACTGTCCACTGTCCATTCTCAACTCTCCATTCTCCACTGTCCACTGTCCACTGTCAATTCACAAAAACCCCTTCCAAACCGAAGGCTTTCTTTCACATTTATATTTCACTATTTTTGATAGAATCTAAGAAAATGTAAAAACCACCCCCGCAGGCGCTGCCCTGACCCACCAATCATAACTCCCAAATGACTTTTGACAAGGACATTTTTATCAGTTTTGCCCAGCTCGATGATAAAGTGGCAAATGAGGATACGAAGGGCTGGATCACCGATTTTCACAGATCGCTGCAGGTGCGTCTTTCCCAGCTCCTCGGCAGACCTCCCATCATCTGGCGCGATGATCACCTGCAGGGAAATGACCTGCTCACTCCCGAGATCATAGCGCAGTTTCCCAAACTGAAAGTGCTGGTATCGATTCTTACACCGCGCTATCTGAAATCTGAATGGTGCGCACTTGAACTGGAAGAATTTTTCAAAGCCGCAGAGGCAACTGGTGGCGTTACGATAGAAAACAAGGCACGAATTTTCAAGGTGCTGAAGACACCCATAAACCGCGACCTGGAACCCGAGAAAATCCGCGACATGCTCGGCTACGAGTTTTACCGTATCGATGCATCCACCGGCCGGCCGCGTGAATTTCTCAAGGTCTTCGGACAGGAGAGTGAGCAGGCCTTCTGGACAAAACTTGACGATGTAGCCTACGACATTGCGCAACTGATTGAGAAAATAGACCAGCTTTCAGAAGGAGCCAACGGCAACCAGTCTCCAAAAACATTTTCTTACAACAGGGGCATTTCCACGAGTGCACTGGTAAATGCAAAAAAGAAAATCTACCTCGCCGATACAACCTATGACCTGCGGGAGTACCACGAAAGCCTCAAGCGCGAACTGGAAGACAGCGGCTTTACCATTCTTCCAAACAAAAATCTTCCGCTCGTAGCAGATCAGTATATGGCCGAAGCGGAAGCATTTATGAAGGAGTGCATCCTTTCCCTTCATTTACTTGGACCATCCTATGGATTGATACCCGAAGGAACGGGCAAATCCATACTTGTTCTTCAGAATGAAGTGGCCGCAAAGCAAAGCGCAGAAAGGGGTTTGAACCGTTTGATCTGGATCGCTCCTTCCACTACGCCGGAAGATCCGCGACAACTGGAATTTCTCAGCCAGCTGAAACAAAACGAACAGCTGCAACAGGATTCTGACCTGCTGGAAGATACCATTGAGAAATTCAAGTTTGCCATTTTCGACAACATCCGGAGGCAAGAGGACAAAGAAAAGGAACAGGCACTGGCACTTGAAAAAGAAAAGCAGAAGGAAACTGCTGCAGATGCAGGAACAAAAACATCGTCCGTTGCCGGAGAACCGCGGCTGATCTACCTCGTCTGCGACCAGCGTGACCTCGCCGATATAAAAGCACTGGAAGATTTTTTATTTGAGAAGGGACACGAAGTCATGGTCCCGATTTTTGAAGGGGAAGAAGCACAGCTTCGCGATGAGCACATAGAAAACCTTAAGCAGTGTGATGCAGTGCTTGTTTATTACGGCAATCAAAACGAGCTGTGGTTGCGCAGCACGCTGAGAGACCTGCTAAAGTTACCAGCCCTCGGCCGCGACAAGCCACTGCTTTCAAAAATTGCCTACGTGGCATCACCGTCCACGCCACAGAAAGAACGTTTCCGCTCCAATGAGCTGACCGTGATAAACGGTCTCACCGGTTTTAATCCTCAACTGCTGGATGATTTTATCGGAAAACTTAAATAAACCCTTACCGGTTTTCGATTCTTCAACGCTGAAAAATCCGTTTGTCGGGTTACGGGCCTTTGAAGAAGACGAGGACTATCTATTTTTCGGAAGGGATGCAGAGATCAATGACCTGCTGAAAAAATTCAGCAGCAGCCGTTTCCTTGCCGTGATCGGATCATCAGGCAGCGGCAAATCTTCCCTTGTAAAATCAGGATTGCTCCCTTCGATCTACAGCGGATTTCTTTCAGTAGGAAGAAACTGGCGGGTGGCTGTTTTCCGCCCGGGCAATGATCCGATTGGAAATATGGCGCATGAACTGGCCGGTGAAGGCGTGTTATATGAATCCGTCAGGGATTCAGAGATTCCTTATGAGCCCATCATTGAAGCAACACTTCGCCGGAGTGGGGGTGGTTTGGTGCAGGCCTACAGGCAGGCTCACCTGCTGCCTACTGAAAACCTGCTCATCGTAATTGACCAGTTCGAAGAATTGTTTCGCTTCAGCAGGTATGAGAAAGAAATCAACGAGGGCCGCAGCGATTCACTGAGTTTCATCAACCTGTTGCTCACGGCAGCGCAGCAAAACGATTTTCTGGTTTACGTGCTGCTTACCATGCGCTCCGATTTTCTTGGCGACTGCGCGCAGTTCAGGGGTTTACCGGAAGCCATCAATGCAGGCCAATACCTCGTGCCTCGCATGACCCGTGATGAGATCCGCGAAGCGATCACAGGTCCTATTGCAGTGGGCGGAGCAAAGATCGCTCCCCGTCTGCTCACAAGATTGTTGAATGATGTTGGCGATGATCTTGATCAGCTGCCGATACTTCAGCATGCCATGATGCGCACCTGGAATAGCTGGCAAAAAAAGAAGCGGCCTGATCTTCCGATTGACATCGCCGATTACGAGGAGACCGGTGGCATGAGCCGCGCGCTGTCCCTTCATGCTGATGAAGCTTACGCTGAACTTAAGTCAGATAAGCAACGCCTCATCTGCGAGCTGATGTTCAAGGCGCTGACAGATAAAGCGGCCGACGTGCGCGGAATCCGCCGGCCGAAGAGTGTGGAGGACCTGTGTGCGCTTACCAATGCAGGTGAGAATGAAGTAATTGAGGTGGTGGAAGTTTTCAGGAAACCGGGACGCACATTTTTGATGCCTCCTCCGAATATAGCACTGAACAGATCCTCCATCATTGATATTTCGCATGAAAGCCTGATGCGCGTCTGGGAAAAATTAACTCATTGGACAGAGGAAGAAGTGGTGAGCTCTACCATTTATAAAAGAATGGCGGATGCTTCAGAGCGTGAAGCAAGAGGGGAAGGAAGCCTGTGGGTGAATCCTGAATTGCAAATTGCCCTCAACTGGCGGAAAAGGTTTAATGTGAGTGATGACGTGCTGCGTGTCTGGGCCAAACCTTTCAATACCAATTTCGACCAGGCCATTGATTTTCTGAAAAGAAGCAATGACCATGCGATTGAGGTACAAAAAAAATTAGATGAAGAGGCAAAAAGAAAAAAAAGGAGGAATCAAAGATTGCTGATCGGCGGAATTGTGCTGCTGATTGTATTTGCTGTCCTGGCATTGACCTCCTATATCTTTTTCAGTATTGCGCAGGACCGCGAAGCACAAGCAAGGGACAATGAAGCAAAAGCCAAAAAGAGCGAACAAACTGCATTGAACGAAAAGATGAAAGCAGAGGCAGCGCAAAGTGAAGCAGAGCGGCAAAAAACCGAGGCTGATAATCAAAAGCATTTAGCACTTTTAGCAAGAGATTCTGCGAGAACAAGTGATAGTCTTGCAAAAATTGCCGAAGCCGCTGCCATCAGTTCGGCCAACCAGGAAAAACAAGCAAGACTAAAAGCCGACACCCTGCTCAACCGGGTTGCTGCAGCAGAATACCAAAGGCTGATACGCGAAGGACCAATCGATGAAGAAAGCATTTATGCGGATACATTCGATTTCAAACTGATTGCTTATGACTATCATTTGGGCAGGCTGGGCGTCACACCAAAGAATGATGAGCTGTATGAAAAGCTCTACTACTGTTTGAAATTCGGGCCTAATGCAAAAGCCGCCATCGCGGAAATTTCCGACTCACACCATATTGGATTGTCCGATACCATCTCTCTTGATGATGGAACATTGTTGTATGCAAAAGAGAAGTCACTGTATGTTAATTCCGGAACAGGAGGGTCAGAAAGACAACGGGATACTTTTAAATACGACGTCAGCACCCTTGCTTTTGACAACATTTCCAAAAGGATATTCGTGGCCACCAACGGTTATGACCTATCGATTCTGAAATACAGTTCAACATCTGATACGATTGAAAACATCATCCCGCTCGGAGGCCGCATTACGGCAATCGACTATCACAACAATCCTGACATCATCTTTTTCGGATTGGCCACAGGAGAAGTGGGTTATATTAAATACACTGATAAAAAAGAAAGCAGGTACCAGCCGGTATACCGCAATGACCTCGGAGGCGAAGTAACTGCGCTTGATTTTTTTGAAAAAAACGGCAGGCACTACCTGATGGCCGCAAGCTCCAAAGGAAAAGTAGTGGTGTTTGAATCCGGGTTAGCCGGCAGCACGCTGGAACAGTTCCTGAATCCGAACTACAAGCTGGCGGAGATCGCATTGCCTGATAATTACGGAGACGTGAAAAAAGCAAAGTATGACCCGGAAAAAGACCGCATCATTTTTTCCACTTCGAAGCGAACCTATTCGTGGAATCCCTTCGTGGAACAATTGCTGCCGAAGCTGGAAAAAGGACTTGATAAAAAAAGAGCCAACCTGCAAACTGTTAAATCAGGAACAAGATATTATACCGAGTCTGTAAATGTTGCTCCTAAATACCAGCAATCAAAATGAAACTGTATCTGCCTTTCATCTTTGTATTTATTTTCTCCTGCCTCACGAAAAATACATTCGCCCAATGCGAGGTAAATGATATCGCGAGTCAGGCAGTTTGCAACCTTGCCACCACTACAACAGTCAGCTTCACAGGAACAGCAACCACTTTCACCTGGATAAATGATCAGCCTTCCATCGGACTGATCCCCGCCGGCACAGGAAACATTCCTGCATTTACTGCCATCAACCTGGGAACATCACCGGTTGTTGCAACCATCACGGTTACTCCCAGTAACGGTGCATGTACCGGGACTGCTAAGAGTTTTACCATTACCGTGAATCCTACTCCTGTTGTCAATCCCATTCCTGACCAGGTTGTTTGCAATGGTACTTCCACGATGTTAATTACATTCTCCGGTTCAGGAACCACTTACAACTGGACCAATGATAAACCTTCTATCGGTTTGAATGCAACAGGTACGGGTAATATCCCTCCCTTTACCGCAATCAACACCGGCACATCTCCCATTGTCGCGAACCTCACAGTGACGCCGGAAAAAAATACGTGCACCGGATTACCGCAGACATTTACAGTGACCGTTAATCCTACACTTACTCCCGCGGTTTCCATCAAGTCATCTCCGAAATCGAATAAAATCTGCCCGGGCACATTTGTAACATTTGTTGCCACACCGACGAACACAGGCGGAGGCATTGTCACTTATACGTGGAGTGTAAATGGTGTGACCAAAAAAACCGGACCAGAGAATTTTTATGGAAAAAGCAACTGGAATGAGGGGGACAAAGTGGTTTGTTCCATCTCCGTTGCAAATGGAACATGTGTTCCCGGTTCAGCTTCCGCTTCCGCAACATTTACCGTTCACCTCCAGCCGAACATCGCACCTGTCGTTGATCTTGTCGCTTCCGATGACAGCATCTGCGAAGGAGATGCAGTGACCTTCACGGCGCACACAAACCTGGATATTGCTGATGTCGACAGTTTCTTTTTTAAAGTAAATGGAATCACTGTACAAAGCGGAACAGACAGCACTTACGTGAATGCTTCCCTCGTGAACAACGACCTGGTGACTTGTGAAATCACCGTTACAGGCTGCGTGACCTCCAACACGGCAACTTCGAATACGATCCTCGTAGCCGTTGCGAATAAATCAATCCCGGCAGTTACCATTTCCGCTTCGGAAAATACTGTTTGTAACGGAACGGCCGTCACTTTTACAGCAACCACCCTCAACACAGGAGGCGGTGCAGTGGAATATATTTTCAAAGTGAACGGAGTGGATGCACAAACGGATGCAAGCAATCTTTATGTGACAGATTCCCTCGTAAACAATGACCAGGTTTCCTGCGAAATCAATATTACAAATGGTTCGTGCCTGGCTTTATTTTCTGCTTTATCTGCTCCGGTTACAATGTCAGTAGTTGACAGTCTCATTCCCTCAGTAAGTATAGCAGCATCTCCTGGCAACGCTATTTGTTCCGGGAGCGAAGTCACTTTTACCGCAGCAGCACTGCAAACGGGCGGAAGTTTGGTACTGTATAATTGGACAGTGAATGGAGACACCGTAAAAAACGGGATAGACAGTTTTTATGTGACTACTGCTTTATCGAATGGCGATGCGGTGATCTGTGAGATCAAAGTTAACGAGGGAACCTGTTTTTCTTCCGACACGGCCTTATCTCCTGCCCTGGTGATGACGGTTAAACCTACGCCGGATGTCAATATCGTTTCAAATCAAATTGTTTGCAATGGCAATTCAACAGCAACGATAATATTTGACGGCAGCGTTGGCGGTGCCACTTACATTTGGACGAATTCCAACAGCACCATTGGATTGAGTGGAAATGGTGTTGGTGATATCCAATCGTTTCCTGCAACAGATACTTCGGCAACATTGCCGGTTATAGCTACCATCACCGTAACTCCCGAAAAAGATGCATGCACCGGAGATCCCGTCACATTTACTTTCACTGTGAATCCTACTCCTGTTGCAGATCCCATTGCTGACCAGGTGGTATGTAATGGAGACACTACTTTACCGGTAACATTTACAGGCACCATAAACGGAACCACTTATAACTGGATCAATATGATTCCCTCCATCGGGTTGATCGGCAGTGGTGCTGGTGATATTCCTGCCTTCACTGTTATTAATACCGGCACTACTCCCATTGTTGACACGTTGATTGTAACACCCCAGAAAGACGGATGCGACGGACCCGAAGAGCGTTTTACCATCACTGTAAATCCTACACCTTCAGTTAATGTTGTCCCCGATCAAATTGTATGTAACGGCACGTCAACAGCCCTCATAACTTTTACGGGAAATAATGTAGCCGGTACTACCTTCAACTGGACAGGTTCCAATTCCACCATCGGTTTAGGTACAAGTGGGAGTAACACCATTCCTGCAACCACGGTGGTCAATTCGGATACCTCTGATATTATTGACACAATTACGGTTACTCCAACAAGTGCAGCAGGCTGCACCGGTGCTTCCAAAACTTTTACCATTACGGTGAAACCAACACCGGCTGTTACCATTCTTCCCGATCAGCAATTTACCTGCAATGGTGCCCAGACGGTGCAGGTAACATTTTCGGGGAGTACGGGCACTACTTTTAACTGGACGAATAACAACACTTCGATTGGACTGACAGCGAACGGATCTGGTGATATTGATCCTTTTACTGCTATTGATACATCAGACACCTCATCTGTTGTTGCCACCATTACCGTAACTCCGGCAAAGAACGGATGTTCCGGAACGCCGCAACCACTTACCATCACCGTGAAACCCACTCCCACTGCAACGGTGGATTTACCTGATCAAACTGTTTGCAATGGAGATATGACATTACCGGTTACATTCACCGGGTCTGTAGCCGGCACTACCTTCAGCTGGATAAACAATGATACTTTGTTTGTCCATTCGGATTCTGTCAGCGGCGAGGGTAATGTTTTTCCTGCAGCGCTTGCAATCAACCCGGATACGACACCTCATATTGCTACCATCTCGGTAACTCCCAAACTGGATGGCTGTGATGGGCCGGCAGAGAGTTTCACCATTACGGTGAATCCGACACCAATGGTCAATTCCATAAAAGATACCACCTACTGCAACGGGGAAGCCACCGGCAACATCGAATTTTCCAGCGCAGTCGCAAACCCGGTTTTTTACTGGATGGTCAGCGGTGATCCCATCGGCCTGGAAAGTGGCAACGGTTATTACCTTCAGAATTTTGTGGCAACAAATACCAGCAGCACTGTCAAGACAGCAGTGATCTCGGTTAAGGCTATTGCAAACGGATGCGAGGGACCCGACAGCACATTTACCATCACCGTGAATCCTTCACCAACTCAGCCGCTGTTCACTTCTTTACTACTGAATATTTATCCTGTTACACTGTGCCAGGGGTCGGAAAATATCAATTTCAACATCAACACTCCTGCCGCATCCAATGAAGTAACCTATCAGTGGTCTTCTTCCATTCCATCAGGAGTTTCGATTGGTGATGACAACAATCCCAATACGGTAATCTCTTTTTTCGATGCCGGCACCTATGAGATAACTGCCACACTGACCAACGAGCCAGGCCTTGGCTCCTGCACCGCGTCTGAATCACAGGTAGTTTTTGTAACAGAAAAAAATGATACGCTTGCGGAGAGAAACATCATCCTGAAAAATCCCGGGAACATGCTCGTTTATCCTGATAATTCTATGTATCACTTTGAGGGTTATCAATGGGGATATGATACGATGATGATTGCAGGCGTTGATACGATGCTCGGAAGGGCGCATGCGATTGACGGGCAGGTCTACCAGTTCTTCATTCCGGATTCAAAATTCATTTCCGGGAATTCACTCAACACTCACGATTATGCCTACTGGGTATTGTTAAAACCCGATACCTGCGAAACAAAGGTTTACTACAACGGTCCTTATGCGCAAAAGCGGATGGCAGAAACAATTGGAATTGACTCAGCAATCAGCGTAAATGTTTATCCGAATCCGAACAATGGGAGCTTTACCATTTCTTTTTCAGGAAATATTTATGGAACCATTGATACAAGGATCTCCAATACGCTCGGACAGTTGATTTACAAAAACACTTTTGAGAAACTATCAGGTGAAGCTTCCATAAAAATAGAAAACCTCGCTGTACCTGAAGGAGTGTACCTGCTGGAGTTACGAAATGACGATGATCTTAAAATATCGAGGAGCATATTGATCACCCGCTAATAACACCACCTGATGAATTACCGCCTGTTAATTTTCATCTTATTTTTTCCTGCACTGAGCTTTGCTCAGACAGTGAAGCCAAAGACCGACACGGTGCGTAGCAGGGAGGTGGTAAATCAATTACTCTCTACATGGAATCTTGGATTGACGGAAGACGGGGATGAAACAGCGAACATCAGGGAGTTTAATAAATTCAAAAACCTCTTCTGGCCACAGGCCACCATTTACAACGACATCAATGCTTACTATAATCCTGCGTCTGATGCTGATATAACTCCTTACAAAGCAAAGACTGATTTGATACCTGTCGAAGATTATGCGCATGGGATTGCGCTGGAATTCAAGAACCTCAGGATTGTCGTGGATACCGCACTTGTACAGTACAACTACGACAGCCTGGATCAGCACATCATTAAAGCCACCATTCAGAAAAAAATTTCAGGATACAAGCGAAGTGAATTTATCATCGCGGATGAAAAGACACTGGTGGAAAATTTGATCAGGTTCAAAAATCAAGAACATGCCATTGAGAAGTCGGAAGAAAAAAAAGACAGCATTACGGCTGCCATCCGATTTTTGACGGCACAGGGGAAACCCGATTACGGATTTCTTTCCAAATACCAATTGCAGGTAAGAATGGTGAAGAGCGGCGACACCATCAGGATCAGCAGCCTCACAAAAATTTCTGCCGATACAGCTCGCTTCTGCACAAATGATATTGACCTCGACGGCATCGTCGATGTTCCCGGATCTGATAATTGTCCTAAAGAGCGCGGCGATTTCACTGCTTTCGGTTGCCCGGACAGCGATCTCGATGGCGTTCCCGATGTACAGGACAGGTGCCGGTATACCTACGGGGAACCTCAAAATGAGGGATGTCCCCTGGAATATTTTACCACGCCTTTTGACGTATCGTTGTTGCTGGGTGTCCAGTTGAACAGCGTGACATTAAAAATGCCCGCGCTAGACCAGCTTGGTTACGACATCGATCAGAGTTTGTCCAGTACGGGAACTGTAAGTGACACCGGTTTGATCATCAGTCCTTCTTTCAGTGGTGATTTCTCCTGGTTTTTTAACAAGAGCAAAAGGCTGGGTTTATCCATCGGGATCTCCTATGCTTTCTTTCATTCCACCTACAAAATCAAAGACTCCGCTGTTTACACTTTCAAGGCATTTGATGGCAGCGATTATTACAGGCGTCGCATAACGCTTAACCATGGTTCGTCGGAAACGATCAACTACAACATCTTAAACTTTCCATTGCTTGTGAAATACAGGTACCGGTCCTCCAGGTTAACTGCCGATCACACCATTCCCAATTGGTATGTAGAGTTCAGTGCAGGTCCTTCCCTCCTTTTGATCAATGCCACTTCAAAGTATGATGCAACGGTTGACTTTGAGGGTATTTACCAGGTCGATACTGCTACCAACAGTTTTGTTTACACTGATTTTGATCCCTCCTCGAGTTTGAATGTGTATTTCACCGAAGAAGCGATTAATGCACAGGCCGGGTATGAAAACGCCGCAGCTGTTTTTGCTTCTTTAAATGAGGCGGGATATGATTTTGCACTGAACCAGCACAAATCAGGAACAGTAAAAAATGAAAGCAAACTCGGCATTGCATTCAATGCAAATGTTGACGCCTGTTACAAGTTTGATGACAACGGAAGGCTTGCTTTCAAATTTGGAGGGAATGTTTTATTTGCACCATTTATATCCGGTGAAGCAGCGCCCTATATACCGCTTGATAACACTTCAGACACCTACAATCCCATTTACAACGGACAATCATCGTCTACCTACTTCGCATTTGGTATTCATGCGGGGTTGGTTTTTGGTTTTTAAACGATATCCGAACTATGCTTAGCGGCGGGTAAGCAAGTCCTTTTTCATAATAAAATTCTAATTTTGATTTAAAGCGTTTCACGAATGAATAATCCCATAGAGGAAATCCTCAAACTGGATAGAGAAGAAAGAATCAAAGCAGCCTCCCTTATTCTCAATAGCATCATAGAAGAAGATAAGGCTGATCTTTCACCAGGTCAGAAAGCAGAACTGCAATCAAGAATTGAGCTTTACAAAAAAGGTGAAATGACATTTGCTTCATGGGAAGAAGTCTACGATGAGGTCAGGCAGAAGCTGAAATGAAATTCAAGGTTTACTTTTCGAAAATTGCAAGCCGTGATCTGCTAGAAGCGGCGGAATGGTATCAGATAAACGCGCAGGATTAGGTTTCGAACTACTTGAAGAAGTCAGAGAGAAAATAGAAATGATCAAACAATCTCCTTTCATCTTTCCGATACGTTATGAAGAATGCCGCTACTGCAACCTCAAAATATTCCCTTACAAAATCATTTATTCGGTAGAAAATTCAATCATCAGGGTATGGGCTGTTTATCACCACAAGCGCGATCCGGCAAATTGGAGACGTTAAAAGTCTTAAAGAACCGCAACTTTATTAAATTCCCTATTGCTGCAATTTCATAGTTAACCAGTGTGCCATGAATTCCCTTAACAATCAAGACGCCAGGAGAGTTTTTTTTGTCAGCAATACGAGCCTGGTTCCATTAGGAACCTACTTTTAATAGCTTATTTATTGGGATGTATTTACGTCCTGTCAGGGACATCCATTTAATTATACCATTGTCAACAATACAAGCCGGGTTCCGTTAGGAACCGACCTTTGGTAGCTTAATTATTAGTATGCATTTACGTCCCGTCAGGGACGTCCATTTAATTATACCAAAAGGGCATCCCTACGGGATACGATTCAGCAGGAGCTTCATATTACCAAAGGTCCGCCCCTGCATGGCGTTACTACGTTGAAGATGGGAGCGAAAATCAAACTCATTCCTCGAAAAAATTATCCTAAAACAATAAGTCTTTCAGCTATAGCGCAACATTTAGCCTGCATTCCATGCCGACTTAAAGAGACCGAATCCCTGTGACGTGCTCAATACATTGCCTTATCCGATTGTAAATACAGGGGGGATATCGCTCCAACTTTGAAATCATCATCTTAAGGTTTCAAATTTTTCTCAACACGGACTCATGCAAGCGAGCCTGGACAGTAATTCTTAAAACCCAATATTCCACGGCAGGAAGACAATAGTGATCGCTCCGGCTATAAGAATCACAGATCCGGCCAGCCAGAGAAAGCGCTGTACGCTGTGCGTTTCGAATTTGGTACAGATCGCACCGAAAAAAAGTGCAATTGAAAAAATGACGAGAGAAAAGATAAAGTCATCACCTACCTGCGCTGCTTCTTTTGCCTTGTTAAAATTTTCTTCAGCGGATTTCACCAATGCCTTGCTCTGCTCCTGCAGTGGAAGAGAATATTCCGCCAGCTCAAGCGGAGTTCCTTTAGGCAGTAAGCCAGCAGCTCCTTTTTCCGACTTGCTCATCCAGGTATCAAAAGCATGCTGAAGGGTGGGGCTGAAACGATCCTTCAGCGCAAGCATCATCTTGTCATCTTTGTTCCTGAAAAATTCTGCCCATTCCAGGAAATTGATCATGTCAGAAAGCATTTGCCGGTTAGATATCCTGTCATTCACCGCTGCCTGCGCCCGTATCTCAGACGATTGGGAAAGACGCAAGTTCATTTCCGTGTACCACCGGCTCGCCTGGTAGGCGCTCAATGCCGAAAGCACTGCAGCGAGTGAAAGCAAAATGGTCGCGAGCAATTCCACCCGCTTTGTTCTCTTCACCGCTTTGGCTTCCAGCGATTCAACAGTTGTCGCAGGTTCTGGCGCCGGGTTTTTTGTTTCCTCTTCCATGCAGAGAAATTGAAATCCAAATGTAGCGATAGGATTGATTCTCGTTGTCAAATTTTTTTTAACTCCTCACCGGCGCGTGTGATAAAGATGCACGCTAAGCGGAGATAAATTTTCTTGACGAGAAATAGTGGCTCAGTGAACAAAAAAGTTGTGTCACAGTGAGCATAAAAATAGTGTCACAGTGAGCGGAGTCGAACTGCGACACTGTTTTGTTTACTGCACTTCCAAAAAAATTGCCACCCTTCGACTGCGCTCAGGATGACAATTTTTTTTAAGAGATCTTGATAGTTGTTTTAAATGTTCAACAAAAGCAATGACATAAGGAGTGGAGAGAAAACAGTGTCACAGTGAGCGGAGTCAAACTGCGACACTGCTTCTTTTGAAGACACTTTATAGCATCCATTCATAAAAAATACAACCTTATTACCAACAATCATCCTATCTTGGTTTTCAAATATATATCCGACGTGAAAAAATATCTCTACGTCTACATATTAAGATGTAATGACGGCTCCTATTACACTGGTGTAACCAACAATTATCATCGACGCTTCCGGAAACATCAGCAGGGGCTGAATATTACCTGTTACACCTACAGCAGGCGGCCGGTTGAATTACTATATGTTGAAGAATTTCATGACTATAATGATGCAATTACCTGGGAAAAACAAATCAAAGGATGGACACGCGCAAAGAAGGAAGCGTTGATCCAAAATAACTGGGAAAAATTAATCGAGCTTTCTCGGTGCAGCAATGATTCGCATTCAAAGAATCATCAAAATGCGGATGACAATACAGAGGATTAGTTGAAGGCCTGGGTACAGAATAGGAGATTTTGGAAAAAGAAACGTTGTTCCAGTTCGACTCCGCTCACTGAGACAACGTTCAGCGCCGCTGGGGTGTTACACGGAGTCGATTCAAAGTGCTGAACATAATAAACAGTGCAACAGTAAGCGTAAACAAACAGATATCACGCTGAGCGTAAACAAAACAGTGTCACACTGAGCGGAGTCGAAGTGCGACACTGTTTTGTTGAATCGGACTCCAAAAAATTGCCACCCTTCGACTCCGCTCAGGATGACAATTTTTTTTGACGGACTCTTTTATCCTCGTAGAAAAGTGAAAGCCACAATATTTAAAAGTCCGAAGTTTTAAACACTTATAATTAATCATACTATCGGGGTATGGCCACGAAACGAAACCGTATCACGCGAGGCGACTTCAAAGCGCTGAACCTAAACAAAACAGTGTCACACTGAGCGGAGTCGAAGTGCGACACTGTTTTGTTTCCCGTACACCGAAAAAAATTGCCACCCTTCCACTGCGCTCAGGGTGACAATTTTTTAAACTGTCTTATCAAATGAGTCACACCTTTATTTACGCAGGTAATGCAGAAATTTCATCGTCACATAGCAGATTAGAGACATTCCAATTAACAACCAGGGGCACCAGGTTCACGACTTTTTTTATCGACAACACCATCGAGGTTCCATTAGGAACCAACTTTTGGTAGTTTGAGTATTGGGATGCATTTACGTCCCGTCAGGGACGTCCCTTTAATTGTACCAAAGGGCATCCCTACGGGACGCGATTGCGCATGAGTTTCAATATTACCAAACGATCGCCCTTACAGGGAGTTATTAAGTTGCAGTTACGAGAGAAGATCAAACTCATTCCTCAAAAAAATTATTGTAAAACAATAGGTCTTTTCAGCTAAGTTGTAACATTTAGCCTGACTCTCCTGCGACTGACAAGAAACCGAATTCCTGCGAGGTGCCGCCCAATAAATTGCTTTACCTAATGGAATGAATACAGAAGCGAGTATTAGCTGCAACTTTGAAATCACCCCTTCAATACTTCACAATCTTTCTCCACTCGAAAAAGTCCCTGCCCGTGATCTTCACCAAATAAATGCCGGGAGGGAAATCAGAAGTTTGAACAACTGTTTTCTCAAACAGGTCATCCTTATAAACAGCCTGCCCCATCGAATTATAAATTTCAAAAAACAGTTTTTCGTTGCTTACTTTATTTTCAATGATGAGTTCATTCCACACAGGGTTTGGAAAAATAACCAGGTCTCCTGTTTGTAAAGCAGGCACTCCAACCGGGTAATTTGATATGCATGCAGAAGTATCGGTACAAACACCCTGCGTAATCCGGCTCCTGTAAGCCTGGTGCAACGGCTGAAAATGGATGATCAATCTAGCGCTATTGCCGCTCTGGATTAAAAAGGGCTTTTGGCAATTCGTATACCGGCAATTTAGAGAGTAAAGCATCCTGTCATGCTGAGCGCAGCGAAGCATCTGTCTCCGAGGCAAGATCCCGGCTACGTAGACAGATGCTTCGCTGCGCTCAGCATGACAGGCTACGCGGGGTCCAACGAGAGAACATGATCAACCCGCATCTTGACCGCAACGCCTTTTATTTCAACCGCGGGCAGGGACCGACCGGCGTGCTGCTGCTGCACGGCTGGACCGGCAGCCCGCCCGAAATGCGCCCGATGGGCGAGTACCTGGCGGCGCAGGGGCTGGTGGTGCATGGCCCGCGCCTGCCCGGCCACGGCACACAGCCCGAAGACCTGCTGCCCGTCACCTGGACCCAGTGGACCGCCGCCGCCCACGCCGCGCTGGACACGCTGGCCGCCGAGTGCGATCGGGTCTTCGTGAGCGGGCTGTCGATGGGCGGGCTGCTGACCCTGCACCTGGGCGCGACAGCGACCCACCCCCTGGCCGGGCTGATCCCAATGGCCGCCGCGATCTTCGTCTATGATCGGCGGCGGGCGCTGGCCCCGCTGGCCCAATACCTGGTGCGCTGGAACGCCAAGCGCGAGCAGCGCGACTTCCAGGACCCCGCCGCCTACAACCTGGTGGCCGACTATCGTCGCTTCCCCACCGCGTCGGTGGTGCAGCTCTCCCGGCTGATGGCCGACACGCGCCGCCGCCTGCCCGCCGTGCGCGCCCCGCTGCTGATTATGCAGGGCCTGCGCGACGCCACCGTGCGCCCCCATTCGGCGCAGTACATTCACGATCACGCCGGCTCGTCCGACAAAACGCTGCTCTTCCTGCCCGAATCGGGTCACTGCCTGCCCATCGACAAGGAGCGCGGCACCGTCTGGGCGCGCGCCGCCGCCTGGATCAACGAGAGGAATGAGTGCTGAGTGCTGAGTAATGAATAACTGAGGAGATAAAAAGAGGACACGGCAACTACCGTATCCTCTTTTTAGTTAGGAGTTACGCAGTTGGGGCCATGTGCAGCAGCTAGTGCGTGAAATTCGTGCCTGTTGAGTGGTCTTGCCAAGCGTGATCTGGCCCACAAACGCTCAACTGCGTAACTCCTAACGGTAAAGGCTTAGAACGTCACATTCATCTGCTGGACGGGGCGGTGTCGCCGAACACAAAATAGGAATGCGGTTGGTACCAGGTCGCCTGCGGTAGGTGGGACATAAAAAGCCCCGCCCAGCGCACGGGGCGCCGGGACGGGGCCAGTATACGCTGTTCTAGCTTATTGCTTGGTGAAGCATTCAACGATGTTGTTCTGGGACGTGTCCTCAATGCACAGCTTGCCCCGGGCATCCAGGAACAGCCACGTACGGTGCGTACTCCAACCGAGCCACCCGCTGCCAAAGTTAGCAGGCGTCGGGTTGTCGAGGCCAATATTGGCAATGGAGCGCCATCGCGCATTTGGCGTGAGACTGACCCGATTGGACTCGCCGATCTTGGTGATGGTCAGGATGGGAACGGTGGCACAGCTATAGTTGCCCCAAAGGTCCGGTAGCCCGCAGAATGCATCATTCGCCCACCGGCCCACGAACGTGTTCCAGTTGTAGCGCCAGTACGTCGTCGACAAGTTGGTGAAGAGATTCTTGATCACAAGCTGGCCCGTGGGGTCCAGGGAGAGTTCTACCGGAACACTTAGGAGCCACGGCAGGCGGATCTGGATCTCCACTCGGAGACGATCGGCCACCCGGACGATGTTCGGGCTGGCCTCATAGCCCCCCCAAGGGTCCAGCACGAGATTACCGGCGGTGTCGCAACTAATATCGATGGCGGGTACATAGCCGGTGAGCGGCGCTGTCGCCCACCGCCCCGCAAATTGTGCGCATTCAATGCGCAGTGGGTAATTGTCCGGACGGCGTTGCGGCTCTAACACGGCAGTGCGAGCGGTACTAACCTGCGGCATCAGGATAGCCGTGATCAGGATTACCGCCAGCATGCCTACGATGCGATGGTATCGGTTCACTGTCTTGCTCCTTGTTTTGTGTAGAGTTGCAGCAGACCTCTTGGTATTCAGGGCAGTGCGGCTTGTCGTGGGCCACGCTCCCCCGTAGTACCCCATCCTCCTGCATAGAGCTGATCCGCCGTCAGAACGGTGACAGCGGGTGCCGCAGGAGGACGAAACACCCGCCGTCAACGCTCTGATGAAACGGCTCGACTCGTTCCATCAGCGACCTTGTGTAGTTCTTTCTATCATTGCCGGCTGTTGATAGGAGTGACCCTACGCCTTCATTGTAAGGGAGGATTCGGAGCGAGTACAACGCACAAACGCTCCTAAATGCGGGGGGAAATGTAATGACGGGGCGAGTATTGCTACCCACCCCGTCGTTCTCAGTTCTGTTATGGCCTGTATTGGCCTTTCGGTCTTCAGTTTCGGTAGTAGCGCAGCCACGCCTCGTGGATGATTTTCATTAAACCCGCGCGGTTTTGGGCGTGCAATTTGTGAATGCAGGAGTCCATGCAGCCATTGACTGCCCGCACGCCTACGCCTAACTTCAGCGCCAGTTGCTTGTTGGTCACGGGGTCTACCGCCCACACGGCCAGCATATGCCGTTCCGTGAGAGTGATGCGTTCCGGATACGCCCGTGGTGCAAGTGCAGGCCCGAGCCACTCATCGAATTCATCAAACGGCATATCCAGCCAGGTAGTCGCCACCATTCTATCCTCCCATCTTCACTTGGGAGTCCTTGCTGGTTCTGCCAGGCATGCCCGATCTAACGGCAACCCCACGGCCTATTGACCTAGGGAGGCAAAGATGGTATGCTAGACATAGCAAGGCAGAGCAGAGACTCCTCGCTTCTGCTGAGCTGTGGTGTGCTCGCGTGTCCGCTTCCCAAACAAGCACGCGAGCCCTTTTTGTATCAATCGTCCCACCTAAGCATGGTGAACCGCCTCGCCTGCTGGCGGATAAAGTTTGTAGATGGAGTGTTTCACCTCCTTCCCAGAAAGTGCGACCTTTCCAAAGGCGCACGGTCTCAGAGAGGAACCCGCGGCGAACTGTGGCAGGTGAGTGCGGGTTTCTCTTTTTAACTGGCGGAGTCCCTTAGTTCAACAGCTCGATCCTCATGGATCGAGCTGTTGAACTAGTTCACCCGCTCAAATCCGTACTCAATATGAGCGCTTGTCTGGTTCACCAATACCTTTAGCAGTTACGCAGTTGGGGCTGTCTGAGCCAGTTCGTGCGTAAAAATCGTGCCTATTGGACGGCTTCGCCAACGTGATATATCCTACAATCGCTCAATTGCGTAACTCCTATTAGTTTCTCATTCACCCCTTCTCACTCACCACTCACCACGCGCCACTCGTCACGCTGCGCCGAGGGCGAAGACGGTCAGGGCGGCGGACGCGCCGATAAACAGGACGAGCCAGAGCAGGGGGGCGCGCCGCCAGACGTGCCAGCCCTCGGCGGGCGGCTCGGAGACGGCGGTGAAGGCCAGCACGGCCAGGTTCGCCAGCAGGGCCAGCCTCCAGACCGGCCAGCCCAGCAGCAGATAGCCGGCCAGGCAGAGCAGGGCCAGCACAACGTTCGCCAGCAGCCCGGCCAGGGCCACCCGCGCCTGCGGCCCCATTGCCCCCCAGCCGATCAGCAGCGGGCGCAACCCCGGCGTCGTGGGGGTCACCGGGCGCGAGCTGCCGCCGCCGCGGGCCGGCTGACCGGCTGCTGACCGGGCGCGGGGCGGGTCGGCGGGCGGGACGGGATCAACGCCGGCTGCCGGCGCATCGCCCGGCGCGCCGTCGGCGGCTCCGGCACGGGTCACGATCTGCCAGCCATAGACCAGGCCCAGCGGCGCGGTCAGCACGGCCAGCAGCAGACCCAGCGGGGCAACCTGCACGGTGGTGCGGCCCCGGCGGGCTTCGCGGCCCGCGACGACGGCCTGGGCCAGCTCCTGCCCGCCGACCGCAAGGATCGCGGCGACCAGGCCTGACACGAGCAGCAGGACCGCGACTTGCGGATTATTGCCCGATCCGGCCCAGGCCCAGGCCACCCCGGCGACGGCCAGCGCCAGCGCCAGCGCCAGCGGAGTCGACAGGCGCAGGGTGGGCAGATACGCGGCCAGGCGGCCCAGCAGCCCGGTCTGCGCGGCACGGCGCTCGGCGGTATCCTCCTGCGGGCGGCGCGGAATGAGCGTGTGCAGCAGCAACAGCAGCAGGGCGACCAGCGCGGCCAGGCGCACCGCGAAATCGGCCCCCGGCGGCGCGGCGGGCAGCTGCAACCCCGCCCCGGCAGGCACCAGGTCGTAGCCCCAGGCCTGGTTCGCGCTGCGCCCGGCGCGGTTGGCTGCGCCCAGCGCGGCCTCCGCACCCGGCAGGTTCCACTGGCGGTAGTCCTGCACGCCCAGGTTATGCTGGGCCTGGGCATTTTGCGGGGCCAGCCGGGCCGCCACCTCGAAGCCGCGCTGCGCCCGCACCGGATCGCCCAGGCGGGCATAGGCCACGCCGATGTTGGTCCACGCGCCGACCGCGGCCGGCTCCAGGGCCAGGATCTGCTGGTAGCGGGCAATCGCCATGCGGTTGTCGCCCGTGCGCAGCAAATAGCTTGCTTCCTGAGCGCGATAGGTGACCGGGGCGGGCACCCCCGCGGGAGCCAGCGTGCTGATCGGGCCGCTGAGCCAGGCCGCCTGCTCCCAGGCGGCGGCGGCGCGATACAGTGGCCCGGCGTCGGGCAGCCGCCCGGCGGCATCCAGCTGTTGGGCCAGGGTCGCATAGAAGCCGGCGGTCGCGCTATCGGCGGCCTGGGCCGGGTCGGCCAGGCTGCCGCCGGCCTGCTGCAGCAGGTCGCCGGCAGCGGCCGCAGCCTGCGCGGGCGTCAGGCCGGAGGTATAGGCGTCCAGCACCAGGCCCCGCGCGGGGCCGGCAGCGGAGGTGCCCGCAGCGGCCAGCGCCGCGTCGAGCGCGGCGGGCGTGACGGCCCGCCCGGCGGCCACCGCCACGCGCAGGGCGAAGTAGCGATACCAGCCGGCATTGGGCGCATCGCTCGTCGCCAGGCTGTCCAGGCCCTTCGCCATCGCATCCAGCGCGCCGCTATTGCCCTGGGCGGCCCAGGCCGCCGCCTGCACCAGCCGCGCGCCGACCAGCTGGCGCGCCCGGCGCTGCGCCGCGTCGTCGCCGCTCATCCCCCGGATGGCCGGGCCAAAGTCGGCGGCGCTGGGATCGCCCCCGGCGGCGCGGATGGCTGCCTCGGCTTCGGGCAGCGCCCGTGCCGCGTTGCCGCTCGCCAGCAGGGTCTGCGCCAGCGCCAGGTGAAACGCCGGATCGTTGCCGGCCAGGTCGCGGCCCTGCTCGAACGCCGTCACGGCGGGCGCGGGCCGGCCCAGCAGCGCCAGGATGCGCCCGCGGTCGTAGAGCAAGCGGGGCAGATTGGCCGGGTCGTTGCGCACCCGCCCTTCCAGGCCGGCGATCATATCGAGCATCGCGCCCGCGTCGCCACGCTGCATTTCGAGGCGCAGCAGCTTATCGTACAACGTCCAGTCGATGCCCGATCCGCTTTCCAGCAGCAGGCGATAGCCCTGGGCGGCCTGGTCGACGTTGCCGCGCGCCGCTTCGGCGTCGTACAGGCCCTCGCGGGCCAGCGCGCTCCAATCGGCTTCGCTGGCGCTCGCCAATGGGGTCCACGCCTGGATGGCCTGGTCCGGCGCGCCGGCGCGCAGGGCGGCCAGCCCGCTCATGAACTGCACATCGGGATGGGTGGAATCGACTTTCAGCACTTCGGGCAGCAAGGCGGCGGCCAGGCCAAAGTGCCCCGTCGCCATGCTGACCAGCGCCCAGTTGTAGCCATAATACCAGATGCTCGGCTGCAACTCACGCACCACTTGCATGTCATTGGCCGCCTCGTCCAGCAGGCCCTGCTGCTCCGCTCCCGTGGCCTGGGTGGACTGGAGCATACGCAGCACGCCCAGCCCGTTCAGCCCGAAGTCGGCTGCGCTGTTACTGGTCCCGGTGGTGTAGAACGTCTCCAGGTTGGGCCAGCGGCCGGGGTTGTCCAGCAACAGCTCATCGCGGGTCGGGGACGGCGTGCCGCCCGGCGCGTCGGCGCGTTGCAGCTCGCCGCTCAGCGCGGCCCGAAAGCGCGCCGAGTCGGGCGCGGCCCGCAGCAGGGCGCTGCGCGGCGGCGTGCCGCTGATCTGTTGCTCGGCGGGCGCGTGATAGTCAAACACCTGGTCGAACGGCGCGGCCCCGGTCAGCGTGGGCGTGCCGGTCCAGGCGGCCGGCACCGCCGCCGGCCCCAGCGGGGCCAGCAGGCTGATGCCCAGCAGCCCGATCAGCAGCGCGGCGGCGACCAGGCGATAATATTCAATAGGCAAGCGGGCCACCAGGCTGGCCCCGGCGAGCGTCGCCGGGCCTTGCGCGGGCTTGGCCGCTTTCACAGCTTGTCGGGTGGACATACTCCTCACCGGAATTTTGGATTTTGGATGTCGTGATGCATGATGCGTGCTGCGTGATGCGTAACGCTATTCACCGGTCACTGACCACTGACCACTCGTCACGGGCGGACGACGAAGCGGTCTTTGTCCCAGCGGTAGACGGTGGTATGCGCGCCGCTGTCGACGATCACCTCCATCACGCCGTCATCGTCGAGGTCGGCCAGCTGCACATCACTGCTGCCGACAAAATCGGCGGGGCCGGGGTTCCCATCCGGGCCGGCCATTTGGACCGGCACCGCTGCATCGCCGGTCCAGGCCCACAGCCGCAGATGGACGGCAGGCAACAGGCGCGGCGGCGCGGGCGGGTCCACGGTGCGCAGCAGCAGAATGGGCTGGCCGGTGCGCAACAGGTCGCCCGCCTGGTAGCGGCGGCTGGAGCCGGGGAAGGTGTCGGGCAGCTCGGTGGCCGCGCCGGGCACACTGGCCGCGCCGGTTTCCCATTGCACATGCCAGCGGCTATTGGTCGCATCATAGCGCAGCACGGCCAGCGCGCCCACCGTTGGGGTGATCGTGGTGCCCAGGGTGGTGGTCTGCGGGCGGGTCACGTTCGCCGTCAGCAGCACCTCGTTCGTGGCGTCGCCGCCGACATTGAGGATCGACTCGCTGACCAGCGCACCATCCTCCGGCACAAAATCAAAGATATTGAGCAGCGCGAATGGATCGGTCGCCACCGTCGTGGCGGTCACGGTCGCGGTGGCCGTCACGCTACCGGCCGGGGGCGCAACGGGCGGGGCGAACGGTATATTCGGGGCCACGGCCGTGGCGGTTTCCGCCACGCGGGCCGGGCCAGCGGGCGGCTGGGCCGCCAGGCCGGCCCGGGGGGGCGCACCCGCGCCGCCAGCCAGCACCAGCGCTCCCAGCCCCGTGCCCAGCAACAGCACTATCGCCACGACGGCCGGCCCCAGGGAGGATTTCACCAGGGATTTTCTCACAGGCAGCTTCTCTTCCAGCACGGATAAATTTGTGCGCCAGGCACACTATTGGTAATTGTACCATAATCCCCGGCAGCGCGGCAAAGTGTGCCGGTGCGCCGCCCGGGGCGCAGGCCGCAAAGGAGCCGGGGGATCGTTCCAGCCCGGCTACATCAATACACAACCGTCGCCCCGCTTCCGTTCAAACCGCCGGAGTAGCGAGTGGCGAGTGGCGAGTGACGAGCGACGAGTGACGAGTGACGAGTGGTCAGTGGTCAGAATTACGCATTACGCATTACGCATGTAACTATTCAGCTTATGCCTGTCATCCTGAGCGCAGCGAAGGATCTCCGGGTCCGGGATCGCGCTATTCAAGATCCCGGACCCTGAGATCCTTCGCTGCGCTCAGGATGACAAGCTGAATAGTTACTTACGCATTACGCATTACGTTTCACGTTTCACGTTTCGCGCGCCTCTGCTATAATAAGGGTATGGACGCGACGACTCCGACCGTGACGATCCTGGGCACCGGAAGCTGGGGGACAACCCTGGCGCTGCTGTGCGCCCGGCATGGCGTGGCCGTGACCTTGCTGGCCCGTGATTCTGCCGAAGCGGCCCGACTACGCGCCGACGGCGAGAACCGCCGCTTCATGCCGGCCCATCCGTTCCCGGCCGCCGTGCATATCACGCACGACATCGCCGCGGGGCTGCGCACCTGCCGGGTGTTCCTGCTGGTGGTGCCCGCCCAGACTATGCGGGCCAACATCAAACGGGTGGTGCCCCATCTGCCGGCCCGGCCGGCCGGCGGGCCGGTGCTGGTCAGCGCGGCCAAAGGGCTGGAGGTGGAGACGCAGCGCCGCATGAGCGAGGTCATCCAGAGCGCCGTGCCCCGCGCCTGGGCCAGCCGGGTCGCCGTGCTCTCGGGCCCCAACATCGCCCGCGAGATCGCTGAGGGCAAGCCGGCGACCAGCGTGGTCGCCGCGGTCGACCCCGCCACCGCCGCCGAAGTGCAAGAGGTCTTGCACAACCCCGGCTTCCGCATCTACACCAACAACGACGTGGTCGGCGTGGAGCTGGCCGGCGCGCTGAAAAATATTATCGCGCTGGGGGCCGGGGTGATCGACGGCTATAGCCTGGGCGACAATGTCAAAGCCGCCTTTATCACGCGCAGCCTGGCCGAGATTGCCCGCCTGGGGTGCGCGGCGGGCGGCAATCCGCTGACCTTCTCCGGCCTGGCCGGGCTGGGCGACATCATCACCACCTGTTTCAGCCCCTACAGCCGCAATCGCCGGCTGGGCGCGGCGCTGGCGGCGGGCGCGAGCTGGGAAGACGCCCAGCGTGCCCTGGGCGGCGTGGCCGAGGCGATCACCACCACGACCGCGGCCCGGGCGCTCGCCACCCGCTATCACATCGATATGCCCATTGTCGAGCAGGCGTACGCCGTCCTGTTCGCCGGTCGCCATCCCCTGACCGCCATGACCGAGCTGCTCAACCGCGACCCTACCGACGAGCTGCACGACATTCCCGGCGAGTCCAGGTGAAACGTGATGCGTGATGCGTGATGCGTATTTCTGATCTCCGATCCCTGATCCCTGACCCCTATTACTGTTCACTGCCTACTGCCTACTGCCTACTGCCTACTCGTCCCGCTTGCGCAGGCCGCGGGGGCGTGCTAGAATGAAATCCGATAATCCCCGGACCAAAGGAGGCAAACAATGAGGAAGCTACACCTGGGCAGCCTGCTGGTCGCGCTGGCGTTGGGGCTGGCGGCCTGCGGCACCGACACGGCCACCTCCACCGCAGTGCCCGCGCCGACGAGCACCACCGCGCCCGTCGCCACCGCCGCGCCCGCGAGCACGGACACCCCGGCGGCGAGCACCAGCAGCGATACCCCGACCGCCGGCACCGGCGGGGCCGCCACGGGCGGCGAGGTGATGGTGGGCGTCGCCTTCGTCACCAGCGGCGACAATGCCATTTACGGCAACAGCCAGCGGCCCGCCGTCGAGCTGGCCTTTGACGAGATCAACGCCGCGGGCGGCGCGGGCGGGCACAAGCTCGTCAGCGTCTTCGAGGACACCGCCGGCACGCCCGACCAGGCCAAAGCCGTCTTCCAGAAGCTGATCAACGCCGATAAAGTCGCCGCCATTATCGGGCCTACGCTGTCGAACGAGGCCAAGACCGCCGACCCCGACGCGCAGGCGGCGGGTGTGCCCGTGCTGGGCGTGTCGAACACGGCGGCGGGCATCACCGACATCGGCGACTATATCTTCCGCGACTCGCTGACCGAAGGCGTGGTGGTGCCCCAGACGGTGAAGCAGGCTGTCGCCAGCTACAAGCTGAAAAACGTGGCCTTGATGTACGGCAACGACGACGCTTTCAGCAAGTCGGGGGCCGATGCCTTCCGCGCCGCGCTGCAGGCCGAGGGCGTGACCATCGTAGACGAAGAGACCTTCACCAGCAAGGACACCGACTTCAAGGTGCAGCTGACCAAGATCAATAACCTGAATCCCAAGCCCGACGCCATCGTCATGTCCACGCTGGGCAAGCCGCCCGCGTTGATCCTCCAGCAGGCGCGCACCGATGTGGGCATTCCCAACACGGTGATCATGATCGGCGGCAACGGCTTCAACTCGCCCGCCGTGGTGAAGAGCGCGGGCGCGGCCGCCGAGGGCCTGGTCGTGGGCGCGGCCTGGAACATCGGCAGCACCAACGAGATGAGCCAGAAGTTCGCCGCCGCCTACAAGGCCAAGACGGGCAAAGCTCCCGACCAGTTCGCCGCGCAAGCCTACGCCGGGGCCTACATTCTGGCCGACGCGATCAAGCGGGCCAGCCTCACCGGCGACCTGGCGAAGGACCGCACCGCCATCCGCGACGCGCTGGGTGCCACGAAGGATGTGCCGACGGTGCTCGGCCCCTTCAACTTCACCGCCCAGCGCGACGCCAACCACCCGGCGGTGATCCAGGTGGTCCAGAACGGCCAGTTTACCATCCTGAAGTAGCGCGGCGCGAGAACGGGTGGCGCGTGACAACCGGCACCCACCCGATCAGCGCAGCGAATGAGAAAAGATCCGCAACCCTCCGGGCTGCGGATCTTTTTCTTGTCAACCGTGGGCACTTCGCGACGAGCAGCGGGCCCGATTGTCCGCCCCGGCGGGGCTATTTCCAGGGCCGGCCGCCCGCGCGGCGGTTGACAGCCTCCGCGACCGCGTGCTAGTATAGATCCACCAAGCCCATGCGCGATATGCTCGCCTAGAGAGGTCTGATTCATGAAACAATCCGCTGTATTGCGGGTGCTGACGGCGGGAGTCCTGACCGCTACCCTGCTGGCGGGGCTGCGGCCCGGCCCGGCCCAAGCCACCAATCTGCGCTTCGCCGACCCGGCCATCGAGGCCACCTGGACGCGCACCGACAGCGTGGTGGCCGACGGGCAGGCCGCGCGCTCCTGGTACTGGGGACCGAGTCCCGGCCTGATCCTGCGGGAGCCGTATGCCGACGCGCCGGGCGGCAGCCGCCTGGTGCAGTATTTCGACAAAAGCCGCATGGAGATCAATAACCCCAACGGCGACCGCACCAGCAAATTCTTCGTCACCAACGGCCTGCTGTCCATCGAGATGATCAGCGGCAAGCTGGCGATCGGCAACACCAAGTACGACACCCGCGCGCCCGCCGCGATCCCGCTGGCCTCCGATGGCGACGACCCCATCGGGCCGACCTACGCCAGTTTCACCAATGTGAGCAACACCCCGCTGGGCGACCACCCGGCCGCCGACCAGACCAATCAGTTCGCTACGGCGACGATCAACCGGGCGGGCACGGTGGGCAACGACGCGAGCAAGGCGAATGACGCCAGCAAAATCGCCTACTATGAGAAGCTGACCCAGCACAATGTGCCCAAGATTTTCTGGACGTTCCTCAACCAGACCGGGCCGGTGCGCGTGGGCACGACGACCCGCCCCGCGCCGTTGTCCGACCCCTGGACGTTCACCACGGGCCTGCCGATCAGCGAAGCCTACTGGGCCGATGTGCAGATCGCCGGTAAGCGCGCCAGCGTGCTGATCCAGGCATTCGAGCGCCGCGTGCTGACCTACATCCCGACCTATGAGCCGGCCTGGCAGGTGCAGATGAACAACGCCGGGCAGCAATACTTCGCCTGGCGCTACGGCAGCCCGGCCACGGTGCTTAGCGAGAGCCTGGCCCGTATGGACAGCGCCGCCAGCTACCATGCCTCGTCGACGATGGAGCTGGCGGCCAACGGCACCAGCGTGCGCTTCGCCCTTCAGGAGGCGGACTATGCCGCGCCGAACAAGGTCTATATCAAGCAGACCGCCCTGGGCGCAACCGGGCCGCTGGACAGCGAGGTGATCACCATCGGCGCGACCGGCTGGGTCAGCGCCACCGACACGGTGCCGCCGCACACCTGGACCAAGATCAACCCCGCCGACGTGGGAGCCGACCCCAGCGCGCTGAACATGGCCGCGCTGATCGGTGTGCTGCAATACGCCGGTAATCTCCAGCCGCTGGGCGACGAGACGGTGAACGGCGTGGCGGCCACCCACCTGCGCGTGACGCTGGACCCGGCCGCCGTGCCGCACGTGACCGGCCTGAACTGGAGCGCCGCCACCGCCGAAGTCTGGATCGCCCACGACACGCGCTATCTGGCGCAGGCGCGAGTCTACCTCGACCTCGGCCCCGGCTCGGTGCGCGAGGGCCAGGTGATCGTCGCCGTCACCTTCCGCGACTTCGGCAAGCCGGTGACGATTCAGCCGCCGATCAAGTGACCAGTGACCAGTGACCAGTGACCAGTTGTTGGTGCTGCGAGTGAAAGATAAAGGCTGGGGAACCGCATGCGGTTCCCCAGCCTTTATCTTTTGTCCTACCCCACTATCAGGGGTGGCGATAGAGCGGCAGGCGCGCGCCGTTGATCGCGCCGGCTTCGTCGGAGCAGAGGTAGAGAATGGCGGCGGCGATCTCTTCCGGGGTGGTCCAGGCGGCGTTTTCGGCGGTGGGCGTGCGCTCGCGGGCATGCTCGGTGTCAATGGTGCGGGCCAGCAGCAGGTTCGCCGTCACGCCGGTGCCCGCGACCTCTTCGGCCAGGGTCAGGAACAGCGCTTCCTGGGCCGCCTTGCCGACGGCATAGGGCGCGCCTTTGGCCCGGGGCCGCGCCGCGTAGGGCGACGAGACGGCGATCAGCCGGCCCCAGCCCTGGGCCAGCAGCCCCGGCACAAACGCCTGCATCAGGTGCAGCGTGGTCCACAGATGCTGCTGCAACATCTGGGCGACCGTGTCTGCGTCCACCGCCGGCACCGGCGTGCCGCCGGCCCACCCGCCAACCAGGTGCAGTACGATCTCGGCCCGCCCGAAGTGCGCCACCACGGTCTGGGCCGCCGCCTGCGTCGCCGTCGCGTCGCGCAGATCGACCGCGTGCAGCAGCGTGCGCTCGGCGGGCAGGTCCAGCTCGGCGGCCAGCGCCGTCAGGTGCGCGGGATTGCTGCTGAACAGCGCCAACCGCGCCCCCGCGGCGGCCAGGCGGCGCGTCACCACCCGCCCGGCCCCGCCCGTCGCCCCCGTAATGACCGCGACACGATCCGCCATGCTCATGAGCTTACTTCCTCCTGCCGGTAGCGAGTGAACAGTGAACAGTGAACAGTGAACAGTAAGTAGGGATCAGGGATCAGAAATACGCAATATGCATCACGCATCACGCATCACGCATCACGCATCACTTCATTCCGCATTCCGCATTCCGCAATCCGCAATCGTCTAGGCGCTGGCCGACTCGGTCTGCATCACGGCGACCACCGCGGCCTGCTGCGCCGCCGACACCTCGGCCACCTGGTCGTCGGTCATGCCGGCCACAATGGGCGGCTCGCCCTGTTCGGGCAGGCGCTGCTTGCCCTCCGGGTCGAGCAGGTGGCCCGAACGGCGCGCCTTCGTTTCCAGATAGAAGCGGTTGTAGGGGTTCGGCGGCATGATCAGCGGGATGCGCCCCGTTACCTGAATGCCTAGCGCGGTCAAGGCGGCGATTTTGCGCGGGTTATTGGTCAGCAGCTGGATGGATTCCACCTTCAGCGACATGAGCATGTGCGCGGCCACGCTATATTCGCGCTCGTCGTCGCCGAAGCCCAGCGCCAGGTTGGCCTCGACCGTATCATAGCCGTAATCCTGGAGGCCGTAGGCGCGCAGCTTGTTGAGCAGGCCGATGCCGCGGCCCTCCTGGCGCATGTACAGTAAGATGCCGCGCTCCTGCTGGCCCAGCATGCGCAGCGCCGCCTCCAGCTGGTCGCGGCAGTCGCAGCGCAGCGAGCCGAGCGCGTCGCCGGTCAGGCACTCCGAATGCAGCCGCACAGGTACATCGGCTGCGCCGGTCACGTCGCCGCGCACCAGGGCGACGTGCTCTTTGCCGTCGCGGTTGTTCCAGAAGGCCACAATGTGGAAGGTGCCGAAGCGGGTCGGCAGATCGGCAATCGCGGCGATGCGCACGCAGGATCGGTCCGCGCCCACCCCGTCGCAATCGTGGTCGCGGTTTTCCTCCAGCAGCGCTTTAATGGGTAAATGTACACCACTCATCAAGGGTTCCTCTTCTCTTTCATACACAGCTTGCCGGCGCACCATGCGCCGTCAGGATACGCTGTAATACAATACAACGCCGCCGTCGTCCCAGACTTCGACGTCCGTGCGGCGGAGCGCCAGCGCCTCGTCGCGGGGCAGACCGGCCCCCCCGGCGAGCGTCGGAGCCAGCCCCCCGCCGAAGATCAGCGGCGCGATATAGATCTGCACCTCGTCTACCAGGCCCTGGCGCAACAGCTCAAAGTTCAGCGTGCTGCCGCCCTCGACCATCAGCCGGGCGATGCCCCGATCCTTAAGCATACTGAGTGCCGCGGCCAGATCCACCTGCACCGCACCCAGCACATAGACCTCCACCCCGCGCTCGCGCAGGGCGGCCAGCTGATCAGGGGTCGCCTGGGCGGTGGTACACAGGATAATGCGCGCCGGCCCGGCGGTGAGAAACCGCGCGTCGGGCGGCAAATCGGGGCGCGAGACCACGCCCACTCTGGCCGGGTGGGGCGGCAGGCCCCGCGCCACGCGCTCGGCTTGCAGCGCCGGCGACCTGACCGTCAGACGGGGATCTTCCTCCAGCAGCGTGTGTCCGCCGACCATCACGGCATCGGCAGCCGCGCGCAGGCGATCCACGCGCTCCTTGTCCCGCACCGACGAGATCGCCGCGCCGCGCCGCGCCACCGTATCGATCTTCCCGTCGGCGGTAGCGGCCACATTCATTAATACGTAGGGGCGTTTCACGGGCGCTGGCGCTCCCGCAGGCGCAGATTCATCCATATGAGCATTCTCCCGCGTGTTCCGCAAGGCACAAGCGTCCTACCCTATTCCATGGGCACTTCAGCATAGCAGGCGGGTGTCCCGCCCGGTGTCCTTGCCCCTGTCCTATTAGCTTCCATAATAATAGGGAATAATCACCGCCAGCAGCGTCCACGCGGCGAAGTATAGCAAGAGCAGCACCCACCCCACCAGCGCCAGCTGGGGCAGCGCCGCCCGCACCCGCGTCCCCCATTCCGCATTCCGCATTCCGCGTTCCGCAATCGGCAGCCAGCCGGCCAGGCCGGTCAGCAGCAGCCAGAGGATGGGGATCAGCAGCACGAACAGGTAGCGGCCCTGCGGCGGGTCGCGCAGGCCGAACAGGGCACGCTGGGCCAGCGCTTTGCCGACGGCCAGCCCTTCTGCCGTGAGCAGCGCGACCACGCACAGCCCCAGCCAGGCCTGCGCCGTCCCGGCCAGGCGCGGCCAGGCCAGCAGCACACCGGGCACGGCCAGCGCCGCCAGCACCCACCAGAGGAGATACCAGCCGTCGGGCAGCGGCACGGCGACCCAGCCGAACAAGCCCCAGAACGAGCGCCCTTGCAGGTCGGCGTACTCGTGCAGGGCGTCGCCCAGGTCGAACGGCAGCGGGTTGAGCAAGGCCACGGCCAGCTCGTCGGCGTTCGCACCGGGCAGGGCGGCCAGCGCACTCCGCAGCCAGGGGGCCGGGCTGATCGCGCCGCCTTCGGCCGACGGGTTGCCCAGCAGGTTGCCCGCCGGGATGAGCACGGCCGAGGGGGCCTGGGCGGTTGCCGCCAGGCGCAGATCGTCGACCTCGAGCGCGCCGGGGCTGAACAGCAGCACGCGGGCATAGACGCTGCCCGCCGGGGCGGTCACGGTGGCGGTGATCGGCGTCCAGGTCGGGCCGCCGGGCAGGGTCAGCGTGGTGCTGCTGACGATGCGCCCGTCGAGGTCGAGCGCCAGCTGCGCGGGGCCAGGCGCGGCGGCGCGCAGCCAACCGGCGGCGTCCAGCCGCAGGTCGGGATGGCCGAGGGGCAGATCGACTCGCTGGAACGTCGCGCGGCCCGGCGCGGGGGCCAGCACCCAGCCGCCGTCGTGGGCATCCGGCACGGCGCGCCGGTCGGCGGGCACCGCGATGTCGTAGCTCCAGCCCCAGGCCGTGGGCCGGGGGTCCAGCCCGGCCAGCAGTGCCAGGCTGCCTACGACCAGCACGCCCAGACCGGCGGCCCACGCGGCCCGCCGCGCCCGCGGCCCGCGCCCGGCCAGCCAGCCGCGCCCCAGCCGAACCAGCACTACCAGCGCGGCCCCCCCAATGAACACCAGCGCCGGGGCGGCGGTCGCTTTCGTCAGCACGGCCACGCCCGCCGCGGCCAGGCTCAGCAGCGCCCAGGCTCCGCCCCGCCCGCTCAGCGGGTATAGAGTGCTCAGCCAGGCCAGCGCGGCGACGGCGCATGCGCTCACCGCCAGTGCGGCCAGCCCGTCGTTGTTGGCGACCGTCTGCACGAACACCGGCATGGGCCACAGGGCCAGGCCGAGCGGCAGCGCCCGGCGCAGCCCGGCCCCCGGTTGCCCCAGCGTCAGCCGCGCCGCCAGCCCCGCGCCCAGCGCCACGATACCGACCTGGATCGCCAGCCCCAGCAGCCGCAGCAGGTACAGCCCGTTGTCGGGATCGAACCGGCCGGGCTGATCGCCGCCCACCAGGCGCAGCCCCAGCCCGGCCAGCCGGTAATAGAGCGCCGGCTGGCGCAGCTCGGCGTACAGACTGGAGCCGCCGAAGGCCGGGCGGACGATAAAATCGACCGCCGGGCCGCCCCGCGCCCCATACCAGGGCACCGTGCGGGTGAAACCGTGGCGGTCCATGGCGGCCAGGATCGCCGGCTCCAGGTCGGGCGCGCTCGCCGGGTCGGGCACCGGCCCCGCCAGGATCGTCCCCAGCGGCTGCCGCGCCCACAGCGCCGCCGCCGCATAATGCTGCGGTTCGTCCGGCCCCTGCCAGGGCGGCACAATCCAGACCCAGAGCCAGGCGTACAGGACGGCCAGGAGGATTGCGGATTGCGGATTGCGTAATGCGTAATGCGTGATACGTGATGCGTGAGGAGCATTTTCGGCGGTTGCTGCGGACCCCGGTCCCCTGATCCCTGATCCCTGGTCCCCAACCCCCAACCCCCAACCCCCAACCCCCAACCCCCAGAGGAGCAGGAGCACGAGCAGCACGCCGGCCAGGGGCAGGGTAAGGGCGGGGCGGGTGGGCAGGCGGGTGAGGATGGCCTGAGCGGTGGTCAGCCAGGGGGCGGCGGGCGGCGGAGCGTAGTGCAAGGCAAAGCTGAGGTCGCCGGCGCCGGGCAGGCCGTCGAACACAGCGCGGCCCTCGCCGTAGGGGTCGCCGGGGCCGGTGTACCAGAAGAGCGTGGGCGCGTTGCCCGGTGCGCCGCTGGGCGCGGTCAGCTCGAAGTAGAGCGGCGTGCCGGCGGGTACCGCCAGGGGCGGAAAGGCGAAGTGGATCCAGCCGTTGTCGGGCAGCGTCGCAGCGGGCATCTCCCCGCTCGCCAGGGTGGTGGTGACGTGCGGCGAGGGCCGCACGGTGAAGCGCACGGTGCCGGTGAGGGGCCGGCCATAGGTGGCGGTACGCAGGTCCACGCCGGCCAGCCCGCTGTAGCGCGGGATCACCGTCTGGCCCACGCGCCGCCCGGCCACAATCTCGCCCACCACGGCGTTCGCGTCGGGCTGGCGCTGCACCGTCAGGGCGGCCTGCCCCGCCGCCAGCGCCGCCAGCAGTCCCAGCAGGGCGGCTCCCACGGCCAGCAGCCCGCCCGCCCCGCCGCGGGCGCGCCGGGGGGCAACAGGGGTCGGAGCGGCGGCATCGTGTGTCATCCTCAAACTCATACGGATGGGGTTGCAGTCGCTTCAGTATACTCGATTCAGGGATCAGGGGGCAGGGATCAGGGATCAGGGCTGCTGCAAAGGCACCAATGCCGCCTAGGGGCGATCCGTGGGTCGCCCCATGCGCATCCAGCTAAGAACAATATAAGCAAAGAATGCGCATATTAGCCTCATTTCTTGGGAATGGGCTACACTTTGCGCGGTCATCCTGAGCGCAGCGAAGGATCTGTTGGCCCGTCCGGGATCTTGCCAGGGTGAACAGATCCTTCGCTGCGCTCAGGATGACAAGGTAATGAAGTGCCTGTTATTAGCTCAGTTTGTATGATTGTGCCTTAGCTTGCTGCCTATGGGCGACCCGGGGGTCGCCCCTACCGCCCGATCCCGGACTTGGCAATAGCCATGTTTTTAGGAGCTTGATCCCTGATCCCTGATCCCTGCCTCCTCGTATGGTATAATCCAGCAGAGGCAAGGCACGCGGCTAGAAAGCAATCCACTATGGCGACGATTCCACAAGAGCAGACGACCGGGGTGCCGCGCGCCCGGCGGGGGTTACCACCGGCCCAGGCGGTGCCGGTGGGGTTATTGGCGCTGATCCTGGCGCTGGCGATTTTCGGGCCGGGCAGCCTGCAATACAAGCTGGATGTGCTCGGCTTCGGCGTGTGCCACCAGCTGGTATCGCACTCGTTCGTCATCGGCGGCCACCCGCTGCCGGTGTGTGCGCGCTGCACGGGAATCTACCTGGGCGCGGTCACGGCCGCCGGGCTGCTGCTGGTGTTGCGCCCGCGGGCGCAGGGCCTGCCCTCGCCGCTGATGATCAGCCTCCTGGTGCTGCTGTTCCTGACCATGGCCGCGGACGGCTTCAACTCCACGTTCCAGAGTCTGCCGGGCGGGCAGGGCCTGTGGGAAACGACGAACACGCTGCGCATCGTCACCGGCACCCTGGCCGGCGTGTCGATCATGTTCTTCCTCTACCCCATGTTCAACAGCGCGTTCTGGCGGCGCGAGCTGCTCAGCGACGAGGCCGTCATCGACCGGCCCTTCGAGTTGTTCGGCTACGGGGTGGCCGCCGCCGTGCTCGTCGCGCTGGCGGTCAGCTCCGACGGCGACGCCGGGGCCGGCGTGGTCTACTGGGTGGTCAGCCTGGCGAGCATTGGTGGTATGCTGCTGCTGCTCACGCTGGCGAACACCATGATCGTCATGCTGGTCACGCACCGCGAGGGCCGTATCGCCTCGTGGCAGGCCGCGCTCACCCCCCTGACCATCGCCCTCGCCCTGGCGATCCTCGAGCTGATCTTGCTTGCCACCCTGCGCGGCGACCTATCCCTGCTGATCGGCAACCTCCCGCCCGGCATGCCCACCGCGCCCGGCGTGCGCTGACGAAGGTACGAGGTACGAGGTACGAGGTATGAAGTTTGAGGTTTGAGCTATAGGCTTCCTCTACCCCTCGTACCTCGTACCTCGTACCTCATCCGCTGTGCTATAATGCAGCACGCGGCTGCAACCCGCACGAGGGGCGGGCCGTAGACTCTGGTACACACGGGAGGCGGCATGCGCACACCGACGCAAGCGGGGATTCTTTCCAGCACAGTGGGATCCGAAGCTTGGAATTCACGTGACTTGAAGTCGCG
>JADMIO011430532.1_pt1 | contig 54889 bp, 51 predicted proteins | sample 8958161 | NCBI WGS metagenome assembly JADMIO01 (sample SAMN16585339, study PRJNA669376) | soil metagenome | isolation source: Crop rotation soil | place: USA: Cullars Rotation, Alabama | collected 2011
CTCTTCCGATCTAATGTCGCCATCGATCGCCTCGGCGTTCAGCTCGCGCGGGCTACCGGTAACGTCGATCGTCGCGCTTACCGTATACAGATCGAGCCCGCCAAAGACGGAATCCACGTCGATGCTCGCCGTCGCTGTCTTCACCCACACGCGCGCCCGTGCCGGAACCCATATCTCGAGATTCGTCGGCTTTGGATCTTTCTCATTGGCTGACTCCACGAACATCTTCGCGCCCGTGTAGCCGCCACCGGCGTAGATCTTGTCGCCCGGCGGGACAGTGCCACGAATGAGCACAGTATCCTTGTTCCAGCCGTGGACAACGACACTGCCCACCATGTTCATCACACGGAACGACCCTTCCATTCCGAGTGGAAGCCTGCGCTCGTATTTTTTCTGAGCGATTGATGGGGACGCCGTCAACAGCAGCGCCATTCCCGCAGCGAGAACTTCCCTAACTGCCACGCGTCATCTCCGTCGAGCGTTTCAGCAGGTCGACTTTCTGCTTGTAGCTCGATGACACCATGTCGATCAACAGCCTGTTCGAGGGATCACGCGCCAGGGCGCTGCGCGCCTCGAGGATTGCTTCGTCGATCGTTCGCAGGCTGGACTTGAGCTGAGCAACCGTCTCGGGAGCAAGAACCGTTTCCTGCTCGTCGAGGGTCTCCTGCAAGGCAGCCACTGTGCGCAGGTAATTGTTTTCCTCGATCGTGAACGCCGTGTATGCGGCCAACCCGCGCCGGGTATCGACCCGCGGCTCGCGGGTCGCGACATCGCGCGTCGATCGCGAATTCAGATACCATGCAGTTGCGGTCGAAGAAAGAACCGCCACCACCACAGCCGCGGCAGCAGCGACGAGCGCATAGCGGCGATTCCAGAAACGCTCTCGACCGGGAATGACAACTGACCTGACCGCGTTTTCTTCGCGCAGGATCGCCGTACGGATATTGGCCCACGCTTCCGCGGGCGGGTCGACGGACTTCGGAAGATCAGCGGCCCGCTCCAGCACTTTCCTCAGGCTGCTGACTTCACCGGCGCATATAGCGCACGTTGCGACGTGTTCTTCCACGGGTCCGCGCGCATCCTCGTTGAGGTCGCCGGTCACGTAGTCGTCGAGAAGATGCTTGATCACTTCGTGTGTCATGAATCGCCTTCCTCCACTACCGTGCTGCCGCCCTCGAGTCTGTCGCGCAACAATCGTCGCGCACGATGCAGCTGCGCCTTCACCGTTCCCACCGACACGCCAAGCTGCTCGGCGATCTCCTGGTGTTGATACCCCTCAACATCGTGAAGAACGAATGCGAGCCGCGCTCCCTTGGGAAGCGATGCAACTGCCTCTTCCATCTCCAGCCTCTGATCTATACCCGTTGAGCGCGCCGCTGTGGGCAGACGTGACGTGTCTTCCATTGATAGAACTCTCGCCGAGCGTCTTCGCTCGCTCCTCGCGTTCTCCAGCATGGTGTTTACCGCCATGCGATGGAGCCACGAGGAGAAGGCGGAATCGCCACGGAAAGTCTCCAGCCTGCGCCAGGCTTTCACGAACACGTCCTGCAGGAGCTCTGTGGCGTCGGCCTTGTCACCAGCCCTGAGACGAAGACAAAGCGCGTATAACCGGCCGGAATGCTGTCGATACAAGGACTCGAACGCATCGACATCCCCGGACTGCGCGCGCCGGACGATGTCCAGCGTTGCAGCTCTGTCTTCAGCATTGGACGGGAAAGGCCCGACAGTATCCGATACCACCGCGCTCGTCTTCATCTCAGGCGAACATATGATGCCAGTGAGCGGGCTGGGGTTGGAAGCGGGAAGCGGGAAGCGGGAAGCGGGAAGCGGGAAGAGGGACTGCTAGGGAAGATCAGGTGTTCTCACCCTCGGGTTCGCTTCCCCCTTCCCGCTTCCCGCTTCCCGCTACTCAATGTCTCCGCCCAAATCAAACTTCGCGCGAGTCAGCGCAACAATCCGATCGAGACCGGCTTTTACTTCAGGCGACAGATCACGACGATTCATGAGCCGCTCGGCCTCGGCGCGAATCGAATCGAGCGCCTGCATAAAGTTTCCCTGCTTGAGTTTGCCCGTATCGTCGGCCATGGCTCGTCGCGTGAGAGGTGATCAGGTTCTGGCCAGCTGCGGCGGTTTGGCCGCCACGAGCTGCGGAGTAGCACGGCGCTCACCGACCTGCTGACGCCACATTGCATAGTAGAGGCCGGTTCTCTCGAGCAGATCATCGTGCTGGCCTACTTCGATGATCCTGCCACGTTCTAGAACGTAGATGCGGTCGGCGTGCATCACCGTCGACAGCCGGTGTGCGATGAGGATCGTAATGACCTCGCGCGAGCTGGCGACATCGCGCATGGTGCGACTGATCTCTTCCTCGGTCAGCGAATCGAGCGACGAGGTCGCTTCATCAAACACAAGCAGGTGAGGATCACGCAGCAATGCCCGGGCGATAGAAAGCCTTTGCTTTTCGCCACCCGACACCTTGATGCCGCCCTCACCGATTACGGTGTCCAGGCCCTTGTCCGCTCTCGCCAGCAGTCCGTGCGCAGCAGCTCTGCGCAAAACTGCGAGACAGTCATCGTCAGTCGCGCGGGGATTTACAAACTTCAGGTTCTCCCGAATCGTCCCCGAGAAAAGCTGGGCGTCCTGCGTCACCAGACCTATTCTCTCGCGCAGCCTGTCCAGGTCCACCTCGGTTCCCGGCACGCCGTTGTATAGGATCTCGCCTTCCTTCGGCAGATACAGTCCGACCAGAAGCTTGACCAGCGTTGTCTTGCCGGCGCCGGACGGCCCGACGAAAGCGATCGTCTCGCCGCGTTTCACATCGAAGGAAATGTCCGTCAGTGCCGGCGTGCTGGCGCTCTGGTGCATGAAACCGACATTCTCGAACTCGAGCTCCTCGATGTCATCCAATGGAACTGGAGCTACCGGCTTCGGATCCTTTGGCGTAGCCAGGATCTTCCGGAAGTTCTCCACCGACACCTGCGTCTCACGATAAACATTGATGATGTTGCCCAGCTCCTGCATCGGACCGAAGATGAAGAAGGAGTAGAACAACAACGAGAAGAACTGTCCGACCGTGATCTTCTGGGTGAAGATCAGGTAAAGCATCATGAACAGAATCATCGTGCGCAGCAGGTTGACGCACGTTCCCTGAATGAAGCTCAGACTGCGGATGTACTTCACCTTCTTCAGCTCGAGCTTCAGAATCTTTTCAGTCGTCGCGTTGAGTCGCACCACTTCCTGATCGGCGAGACCGAGGCTCTTCACCAGCTCGATGTTACGCAATGACTCCGTCGTCGATCCCGCCAGTGCCGTCGTCTCAGCCACGATCTGCTTCTGGATGGTCTTCACACGACCGCTGAGCGCCCAGCTCAGTGTGCCGAGCAAGGGAACGGTTGCCAGAAACGCCGGCACGATCACCCAGTGCACCGTCAGCGCGTAAATGACGACGAACACCACGCCGACGAGCGTGGTGAAAATCAGATTGATCGACAGCGAGATGAATTTCTCGACGTCGGACCGAACCTTCTGCAGCTTGCCCAGCGTCTCGCCGCTGCGCTGGTCCTCGAACACCGCGTAGGGGAGCTCCAGCGAGTGCCGGATGCCGTCCGAGTACATCTCGGCGCCGACGCGCTGGACGATGGTGTTGACGTAATAGTCCTGAAAATTCTTGGCGACGCGCGAGACGAACGCGACACCCATCGCCATCAGCAGCAGCGTACCGGCGCCCTTGATGAACGTCCCGGTCTCGTACTCGCGGAATCGAGTCGCGTAGTCGTCGATTACGTGACGAAAAATGAGCGGATCGAGTAGCGAGAAGACCTGATTCGTCGTCGCCAGTACCAGCGCCAGCAGAATCAGTCCGCGGTATTTGCTGAGGTAGGAATAGAGGAGAGCCACAACGGATACTATCGGCGTGAAGTCAGGCTTGCAAACCCGCGCGGAGGTTCCGCGCGTTAGCGCTGTCGTGTAGCCGCTGGAGCGCCTCGCGAGTATGCGATGTAGTCCGTCGCGCTTGGTACGTCACCGCCGGCGCGTATCAGCGATGCCACCTGTCCACGATGATAGGCCCCGTGCATGGTGGCGTGAGTCAGAATGTCCTCGAGCGTCGACGTGAACTGGTCACCGGCGCTGTTGCGATAGGTGATTCCGGTTTGGAGCGCCTCATTCGTCAACGACGCTACCACTGTTTTGAAACTATCAACGTTCTCGGCTGATAGTCGCTGGCACTCGTCGAGGCTGAGATTCGGCCACACCGCAAACTGTGGCGGTGTTCCATTGATCCTCGACAGCCAGACGTGCTCCGAGCCGAGGATGTGAGAATAGATCTCCATTGCCTTGGCGGGAGCGTGCGCAGCTGCTCTCAGGCTCTCCAATACTTTCCTGTCAGCCCATTCGAGATGGGCGACGAGCTTTATGAAGTGGTCTTTCAGATCGCTCATATGCTGCCTGCAATCCTACTTCGGCGAGGGCAGGCTCACCAGAACGGCGGTTGCGATGAGTACCAGTGAGCCGAACAGGAGCTCCATCGCCGCCGAACGCCGAATTGTCTGCTCGGATCCACTTTCGCCGAGCTCCGGACGGACACGTTTCCAGTTCCAGGCTCCCATCACCACCACGCCGAGGACGAAAACCAGCTTGACCAACAGCGCTGCACCATAGCTGGTCGTCCAGAGTGACGATAGCCGCTTGAGGTGAAGCCACGCCGTCGTCGCGCCTGTGAGAGCCACGATCGACGCCGCCGTGAGCGCCAGCGGCGAAAAAGAGGTCACCAGATCCGCAACCAGCTGGGCACGTGTGGTGCCCGGTGGTCCCGCTCTGATTACACCGCGAATCCCGATCAGCGCCATCACCAGTAAGGTCCCGAGCCACGTGGAAGCCGCAAGAATGTGCACGGCGTTGACCCGGCCAGCGAGTGATCTCCCGGTGTAGAGCGGCATCAGCACCACTACCAGGAGTCCAATCGCCGCCAGCGACCAGCCGAGGCGACGGGAGGCGCGCACTAACAGAAAGCCGATCAAAGCCAGCGCGAGCATTGCCATTCTGAACTCGAACTGACCGCGGTTCTTCGGCAGCGACTCGACGTACGCCTTGTGCTCGGCGACCGATGATGCCCACGGCCCGCCGAAGAAGGAGAGGAACAGGAGAAAAATTCCGATGACTCCGAGCAACGCTGCCCTGTCGGGCTCGAGAAGATTGCGAGCTTCCTCGGAGAACCTTCGGTTGTCGCGCACGACACCGTAGCGAAATCCGACGGCGCCGATTGAGAGGAAGTAGCCAACGAACTGTGCCAGCTCGAAGAACGCTTCTCTGAGCAGCGTCATCGCTTCTTTAGTGCTTTTGCAATCAGGGATGATTCGTAATGCTGCAGCAAATCGGCGGGACCGTCGTAAATCTCGACAGCGCCCTGGAGATCTTCATCGGTCCAGCCACCCGATCTGAACCCGATTGGCGCGACGCGAGCTTTCGTTGCTGCTTCCATGTCGTAGGGCGTGTCGCCGATCATCACCAGCTCAGTTGGACTGATGCCGCTCTCTTCGATGGCCGCGTGAACGATGTCCGGATCCGGCTTGGATCTTTTCGCGTCGCTGGCCGTCGCTTTCTCTTCCATCAGATCGTCGACCTGAGCCGCCTTGAGCAGGCTGCGGAGCTCTTCGTCCTTTGCCGATGTCGCAACGATCGCTTTCAGTCCATCGGCACGCACACGTTTTACGAGATCGCGCGAGCCTTTGAGTGGCCGCAGCCGGGGAAGATACTTCTCGTGGAAGATCTCGGAGCGGCGCTTCGTGAGCTTCTTGCCTTCGTCACTCTCGTTGCTGCGTCCGATCGTCTGGGGCAACAGCTTATCGGCACCCATGCCGATGAGTGGTCGGACAACGTCAAACGGCACGTCGTAGCCAGCTTCCGCGAACGTCTCCACCCAGGATTCTGCGTGCGCGTCGTTGCTGTCTACGAGCGTGCCGTCTACGTCGAAGATTACGCCTTTGAGCAAATAGTTACTTCAGAGTCTTCTGGATCGATTCGGCCTTTGCGAGGTGACCCTGAATCATTGGCGCCGCTTTCTGAATGAGATTCTTCAGCTCGGCATTCTGCGTCTGGCCGGCGGCTTTCGTGGCCAGATCCAGCACCGCCTTGTGCGCGTCGACTTCGGCGTCGATGTACGCCTTGTCGAAGTCCTTGCCCTTGGCAGTCGTGTTCAGAGTGTTGGTCTCATTCTGCGCCATCGGCATCACTGGATCATCGGCCGGAGCGGCTGGGGTCACGTTCAGCTTCTTGGCGAGATCGGCGCCCTGTGTGCGCAGAGCATGGTGATCACGCATCATCTGCTTGCCAAAATCGCGAACCGCTGCCGCGGTGCCCTTGGTCGAAGCGATCGACCCGGCCGCGCTGTCCGCCATGTTGGCTTCATCGAGAAGAGCGACGATGTTGGCATCGCTCCACCCGCCACTGGTATTCGCGGCGGCTGCCGTATCACCGGCCATGGTGCTGGACGCTGCCGTCGAATCGGAAGCGTAGTTGTCCTTCTTGGCGCAACCGGTGATGGCAAAGGTGGCGACAGCGAGCATGAAAACTTTCGATCTCGTTCCGTTGATCAACATCGTGACTTCTCCCTCTCCACTTGGTGGGAACCAGATGAAACGCCGCCTTTTTTGGTCGGCGGCGAGTTTTGTTCGGGAGGGTTTCAGGCAAAAAGCGTACGCACCAGGGCTTTTTACGTATTGCGCTCGTGCATTCGCTCGACGGATGAGGGTGTGACACGGGTGAAGATGTTTCCCTCACTGAAACGCGAGAAGGCGCTCTTTACATCGAGGGCGAGCGTCCTGAATCTGTCAGCAGAACTGGCGGATACATGTACGGTTGAGAACAGAATCACCGCGAACAGATCGCCGCTGGGAAGCATTCCGCCGAAGCCGACTACCGACTTAATGCCGTGTCGGGCGACAAACTCTTCCTGTGCCGGGATGTAGGGGCTTCCCAGCGCGTTCTCGACGTGAAAGACGCCGTGGCGCTTGCCGCCCATCTCCTTGACGATCTCCTCCGACGGGTCGAGTACTGTCGTGATCTCCAGGCCAAGTTCCTTGATGAGCTGTGAGATCATCGGTGCCTTTTCGACCACTTCCGGACTCGCCAGGGGAATTGCGCGATGTCCACGGGAGAGATGTCGCGAGTTCCAGCTCGCGGTCTCACCAATCGTCGCCATTAGCGTGAGACACTTCATCGTCGGTCGTAGCGGCTCCGAGCCCAATACTTTGCGTGCGAACTGCTGCAGATCCGTATCGAGCGAGCCGAATGGATGCGTCTTATAGCAGCGCACCAGAGCGCATGCGTGGTCGAGACCCGGCGCGTGCAGCTCATCGTAAAGAAACCGACACACTTTCTGCGCCGATGCCTCGAGTGTCGGCGCGCCTGAAGCAGCCTCGCGCAAACGCAGGCTGCACTTCAGCATGTCGCCAAGATCGAACTTCGTCAGGTCGTAGGTCATGGTGATGCGCTCTTGATTCGTCAGAGTGAGATATGCACCTTCCGCGCCTCGTGTAAAAGAGCGTATTTCACCCCTCACAACAGACAACGACTCGCCACAGGCTACGATGTTCCTCGCCAACAATCGTCGCGCACTTCACGTGATCACGAGCGCCGTCGCAATCCTTCTGGCAGGAGTGATCGCGTGTGCTGCCAGCGCCGGTGGCCGCCGGGCCACGCTTCAGCTACAGCCCGTCCGGGCCGATACCGCGGCGCTCAGGAAGAAGCTCGATTCAATCGCTGACGCGCATCACGGCGTAGTCGGCTACAGCGTCATCGATCTCGAGACTGGAGCGCGCATAAGCAGGCGCGGCGACGAGACATTCCCTACCGCGAGTCTGATCAAAGTGGCGATTCTGGTGACCGTTTACGACCTGGTGTCCAAAGGGCTGTTGTCGCTCGATGATCCGCTGACCGTTCTGAAGATCGATCAGGTTCCCGGCTCCGGAATCATACAGTTTCTGCACAACGGGACTGTCCTCACCGTCCATGATGCCGCGTGGCTGATGTCGACCATCAGTGACAACACCGCCACGAATCTTCTTCTCGATCGCATCATCATCCGCCGGGTTTGGGCAAAGATGGATTCGCTCGGCCTGCAGCACACCCGTGTTCACTCAAAGAGTTTTCTGCGCAACTCCAGCGTCGCGATGGACAGCTCGGTCAAGTATGGGCTTGGCGTAACGACGCCGAACGAGATGGCGCACCTCTTCGAGCTGATGGCACAGGGCAAGGCAGTCAATCCCGCTTCCGATTCAGCGATGCTCGACATACTCGAGCACAACACAACCGATTTCATGTTGCAGCGCTACGCCGAAGGCGCGCGGGCTGCCCACAAGGATGGAGAAACCGACGCCGTGCGCACCGAATGCACACTATGGTATTTGCGGAATCGTGTTGTCGCGTGTGTAATGACGAAGGAGAACAAGGATCAGCGCTGGATCATCGACAACGAGCCGCAGCTGACGATGGCCAACATGGGACTCGCCATCATTAATGCTTTTGGTGGAGTGCCGCAGCCGCCTGCGTCGCAGTAGGCGCCTAGACTACTCTGTTTCTTCCGCTGAGTCGTGCCGCGAGCGCTCTGACGTCGGAGGGCGTGAGCAGAATTTCGTAGTGCGCTGACCTCTCGTCGTAGTGCGTCAACAGCTTTTCGGCGCCGGGAGCGATGACTGCGCGCTCATAGTCCTGTCCCGCGAATGCTTTCACCGCCTGGATATCTGTAAAGTGCGTGATGGTGACGAACTCGATCTCGTTGTTCGCGGCATCGCGCCGCATCAGGTACGCGCCGGTGTAGCCGCGAATGCGATGGATCCCCGGAAGAATGTCCGAGCGCAGCATTTGTTCGTACCTGTCCGCATCCTCACGCCTCGTCCAGCCGTGCCAGATCCTGCTGATCATCCTCCCCCCCTTTCCGCTTACCGCTTCCTGCTCAGTGCCCGGTACGCTCCACCGTCTTGCCGCTGAAGTTTTCGGTGCTCAGATCCTTTGAGGACAGCGATCTCACGTAGGCAGTCAGCATCCAGATCTGATCGTTGGTAATTCGTCCACCCCACGAGGGCATGCCATCTGGTCTGCCCTGATAAATCGATTCGAAAACTTCGCCAGCCTTTCCCCCGAAATGCCAGCGTCCATCCTGAAAGCTCGGAGCCATAGACCCCGAGCCGTCGACGCCGTGACAATCGACGCAGTTGTAGGCGACGAACAGCTTCGCTCCGGTAGCGACAGCGTCCTTGCTTCCTTCGTAAGGGTTGTTGACCGACAGCGGCTTGACCACCGACGGGAAGCCGGCAGGGAGAATGTCAGAATGCTCGATGAGGCGAAGACTGTCGTTGGCGGGCAGCAGGTTGACCGGAGAAGCATTGCTCGGTGAGCTGGAAGCGGAGGACAAACCCGCGCGATCGCTCTCACCCGCCGTTCCTGTACGCTCGCAGGCCGCGACCAGTACTGGAATCAAAAACGGGATTAAGTGACCGCGCGGCATCTCGAGCTCTAATCCCCGCGGACCGACGTGAGCAACATCGTTGTCGGCTCGGGTGCATCGGCCGGGTAGATGATGTAATCCAGAATCAGGAAGGAGCCCATGATTTTGAAAGTCGCCTGGTCCAGGAAGCTATAGTTGACATTGCGTACCGTTTCTTTTGGGAAGTACCTCGAATCCCAGGTCGCTTCCTTGGTGGCGGTGGCGATCAGCCGATCCCCTTCGATGCGGTAGGTGCCCGTAATTCGCGTATAGGCCGCAAGCACACCATCGCCCCCTCCGTAGATACCGTACATGTTGCCCACGTACGAAAACGTCCCGTCCTCGGCAAAAGCGAGGTAGCGGTTCATCGATCCCGTTGGATGCAACTCCTCGCGCGGCGTAATCCATCCACCCACCAGCGGCGATTCGATTCTCGGCGCCGTACTGAGTGGACTGTCCGAACACGCTGTGCCCACAGCCAACCCTGCGATACAACAAGCCGACAACACACGCTTCATAAGCTCCTCCTGTTCCTGGTTGTGTGCGTACGCAGTTAGTCCGGACTCCTCAATTAGTCAGCAATCCGGACTGGCAGTTAGTCCTTTCCCCTCAGTCCTCTCTATAACGAAAAGACGAACAGCTCTCCTCCCCACGATGTCCACCGGCTGATGTCCGGCAACGTAGTACCGCGCTCACGCACGTCATAAGGAAGGTTGGCGGCAACATCACCAGCGATGAGCAGTCCCATATCTCCACCAATCCCTGCATAAATCGCGACATACTGTTTGCCGTCGGGACCCGTATAAGTCACAGGGTTACCCACGACACCGGAGCCGACCTTGAACTGCCATAGCACTTTCCCGGTGCGCGCATCCACCGCCTTGAACCAGCCGTCGAGCGTGCCGTAGAAAACCACGCCGCCCGCGGTCGCCAGCGCTCCTCCCCATACCGGGTAAGGCTCCTTGATCCCCCACACTTTCTTTCCTGTGGTCGCATCCCAGGCAATGAACTCACCGCGGTAACCACCCGGACCGCCTTTCTCAGGCGCGTTGCCGCCGATGAAAGGCGTGCCCGCGATGTAAGTCACCGCCCGCGCCTGGAAATCCATGCACAGGTTGTTGGTCGGCACGTAGAAAAGTCCTGTCTGCGGCGAGAACGCTGCCGGCTGCTGATTCTTGCCACCCTCGAGGCTCGGACAGATATCCTTCACGTTCTTGTCCTGCGCCGTCTTCTTCGATTCCACGACTTTGGGGCGCCCCGTCGTCAGATCGATTCCCGACGACCAGTTCATCGGCACGAATGGCTCGGCGAGAATGACTTCGCCGGTCGCGCGATCGATGGTGTAGGCGAAGCCGTTGCGATCGAAGTGAACCAGCGCCTTTCTCGTCTGCCCTTTGATCGGCAGGTCGACGAGAATGTTCTCGTTGACCGCGTCGTAATCCCACATGTCGTGGGGCGTGACCTGAAATGCCCACACCATCTCGCCTGTGTCGGCATCCCGTGCCAGAATCGCCGCCGTCCACTTGTTGTCGCCTGAGCGCTGATTCTCATTCCACGGCCCGGGATTGCTCGTGCCGTGATAGATCAGATTGAGCGCCGGGTCATACGAGATCCAACCCCACACCGCTCCGCCGCCAGTCTTCCATGTATCGCCCGGCCAGGATGTGGCGCCGAGGTCTTTGCCGCGATCGTGCGCATAGAAAGGTTTGAACTTCGGGCCGACTTTGACGTCCTTGTCGGGCCCGATGTTGTACGCGCGCCAGACTTCCTTTCCCGTCGCTGCGTCGAGCGCGGCAATCCACCCGCGCACTCCCATCTCGCCACCACTGGATCCGACGATGACTTTCCCCTTCACGACGATCGGCGCCATCGTGATGGTCTCGCCCTTCGAGAGATCTCCCATTCTCGTACGCCAAACCTGGTTCCCGCTGGCGGCATCGACGGCGATCGTGTGTCCGTCGAGCAGGTTGTAGAAGATTTTCCCGTCTGCGTATACGGCGCCACGATTGACGACGTCGCAGCACGCTCTGCCGATCGCCTGCTGCGAGTTCTCAGGGCGGAATTTCCATCGCAAAGGCTGACCGAATTGCCCGAGATCGATAGCGTACGAAACGTTGGGGTACGGTGTCACCACGTACATCGTGTTTCCAACGACGAGTGGCTGACCTTCGTGGCCGCGCAAAACGCCAGTCGAAAATGCCCAGGAGACGTGGAGGTTCGCGGCATTCTGGGGAGTGATCGTCGCAAGCTCGCTGTACCGCGAGTTGGCGTAATCACCGGCTGGCATATGCCATTCGCCGGCAGGCCCCTCGTGCGCAACAGCAATGCGAGCTCCCGAAAGCGGTGCACCGCCAGGAGCGGCCGCGGAAGTTACCTGCGGATCACTGGCAGCAGTCGAATCACCTGCGTCTTTTCGGGCAGTGTTGCATGCCGAGAGGGCTAACAGTGCTATTGCCGCCGAGCCGCCGCGCGCGCTTCTGATAGGGTTCATTTGGGAATGAGGTAGTCCTGCGCCGCGATGATCTGCCAGCGGCCGTTCCGTCGCTGCCAGGTGTCGGTGAACTGATAACGTCGGTCGAAAGCACCTTGCTTGCCCTTGCCTCTCAGATGCAGCACGCCTGTTATCACGTGCACGTCGCCGAAATCGTGAACCTTCATCCCCTCATTCCGCGCCCATTCGACACGATCCGGTCCCGTCACACTCTGTATCACGTCTGCACGACTCATTACCGAAGCGTCTTCAGTGTAGACGAAGTTGGGTGCGAGCAGTCGATCGAATGTCTTCGCATCACGCTTCACCAGCGCCGTCGTCCACTGGTCCTCGAGTTTTATCGGCGGGAGCGCAGTCGGCTGACTGAGGGCTGGTAGTGCGATCACACCAAGAAGAACCAGGACTCTCACGTATCGCATCACATCTCCTCTCGATCCACATACGGAATGGCACACCATCGAGCGACTTCTAATTAGCAGCAGTATCATCTGACAGCAAACGATGATCCGTTAGCTCGCGGGCCGGTCAATGCCGTAAATGAGTACTGGCATGCCCACGTCGGTTTGTCCTTCAAGCTTTTCGCCGAGCTTTTCCGCGACTCTGATCGACGGCTTGTTGTCAGGATGAATGACGCTGATGACGTGGTCTTTCCCCATTTCGTCGAATGCGTACTGCAGCAGGAAGCGTCCGCCTTCGGTGGCGAAGCCGCGCCCCTGGAATTCCGGCAAGATCGTCCAGCCGACTTCGAACCCTGGCCATCCCTCCGGATTCGTGAAGCCGATACGACCGACGAACTTTCCCGTCGCTTTTTCCACCGCCGCGAAGTAGCCGTATCCGAGCAGCTCCCAATGTCCGACCAGGAATGCCATGTGACGCCACGCCTCCAGACGCGACATCGGCTTCCCACCAAGGAGGTAGCGCATCACCTCGGCGTCGGAGCACAACCTGTAATGATCTTCGAAGTCGCTGAGACGATAGTTTCGAAGGATCAGTCTCTCGGTCTCCAGCGTCACCGCCTTCAAACGCGCACCTCACAGGTGGGTGGTGGTGGACTCCTCAACCAAACGTGAATCGCGGTAGTCGTCACTGCCGTAGGGAAATTCTGCCGCGGTTTCCATAGATTACTTCCGGCAGCTTCATTTCGCCCGTAGTAGCGAGGATCGATTGCCACAGCCACAACAAACGTCAAACCCAGACGCCCCAGTCGTCGTGAGTGTCGGCCCACGCGCCCTTCCCAGTGCGAGCGCGGTCTACGAGGGTTTCAGAGCTCAGCGACGAGAGCTTTCCAATCAGCTCGACGAGCTGGAAAGCACTCGGCGCGACATCCGCAACTCACTGGACGAAATGTCCTCCGATTCTCCCGAGCAGAAAGCTCTCCAGGATCGGATGACTGACATCGACGCTCGCATTAAAGTCGTCGACCAGCAGCTGGCGCAGAACGCCACGCAACTCTCCCAGGCGGCGGCAATTCCGGGAGCGGTCGTCGAGCCGCCGCCGATGGTCCGTGAGGGTCCCCCGGAAGAAGCGTTTGTCCTGGGCGGGATCTTCATGTTCGTCGTCTTGCTCCCGATCTCGATTGCGTTCGCGCGCCGGATCTGGCGGAGGAGCGCCGCCGTCGTGACTTCAATGCCGCGGGAGCTGATGGATCGCCTGACGCGCCTCGAGCAAACAGTCGAAGCAAGCTCGTTCGAAATCGAGCGCATCGGCGAGGGCCAGCGTTTCCTGACGAGATTGTTCACCGAGGGTGAAGGTGCGCGGCAACTCGCCGGCGGCGCGACTCCGGTCAAGCAGCTGAACGCGCGCGAAACCAAACCGTAAAAAAAAAAGAGTCATCGATTGCCGATGACTCTCGCGGTTACAACCAGACCCACCCCGGTTATCCGAGCGGGATCCTCGATTTGTTCTGCGCCAGCCAGCGATCGAACGTCAGCAGCTCGGGATTGAGCGTCTTTGTTTCGCTGATGTTACGGGCGTCGCAGTAATCCTGCTCGAAGTCGCCGCAGAACTGAAACATGTTGCCGAGGTCGTCGGCGCCGGGGAATCCAAACGCGCGATAGTCGGCAGGTGTCACCTGGTTGTACTTGACCTCCTGGCCGAGTGCTTTGGTGAGTGACTTCGCCATCTGCGCGCCGCTGAGATGGCCGCCGGCTATTCCCACCGTTTTGCCGATCATTTCTTCACCGGCATCGAAGATCGCGTAAGCGGCCTTGCCAATGTCTTCGGCAGCGATCCCCGGAAGCTTCTTGGTTCCGAGAGGGAGGGTGATGGCGAGCTTACCGTCAGCGCCTTTCTTGGGACCCATACCGAAGTGGATGAAATTGTCCCAGTAAAAGGAAGTGAGGAGAAAAGTCGTCGGCACGCCGAGCTCGGTGAAAATGGCGTCCGATTCTCCTTTGGCATCGTAGTGGGGAACCTTGTATTTCCCCATCAGCGTCGGCATGCGGTCGTCTGACAGAGGCACAAACTTTCGGGAGTCCTCGAGCGTAGACCAGATGACGTGGCGGACCTCAGCGTCCTTCGCCGCCTGGGCCATATTTCTCGCTTGCGCGATTTCCTTCTCCGGCTTCATGTGGGCCCAGAAGAAGGTGACGCAGAAAGCACCGTGCGCGCCGTCGAACGCTTTCGTGAGACTCTTCACGTTATCGACATCGGCCGCTACTACTTCCGCTCCCGCGTCAGCCAGCGCCTTCGCCTTGTCGGAATTCGGATCGCGCGTAATTGCGCGAGCAGCGAAAGGCCCGTTGGGATTTTCTAGTATCGCCTTGATTAGCCCGCCCCCCTGAGCGCCCGTCGCGCCAACCACGGCGATGATCTTCTTGTCGGTGTTCGCCGTCGCCGGTTTTGCCTTCGCTTTCTTGCTGGCAACCTTCTTTTTATCGGCCATTGTCTCCCCTTTAAGTACGAGTCGGACAACTATCGATCAGTGGGATACCATATCCTGCGAGGTCATCGCAATTCCGCAAGCTGGTCCGGATCGGAAACCGCTCCCGCGAGCCGCCCGTAGTGAGTGACGCTCGGCTGGCCCCTTCAGGAGTGGTTGATGACTCTGTCGATTCCTCGTGTCCGTGTTTGGTCGTGGTGCATCGCCATCGGCTTGTCCCTGACTGCGATTCCATCGCTGGAGTCACAGCAGCTGACGGATTCAGCCAGGGTGGCGGGCTGGCGCTCTGACATCCGCTACTACCTCGATCAGATGAAGCGACAGCACTACGTCTATCGCCAGAAGCCGTTGCCGGCGGGTCTCGTCGAAGCCGCGACACGTCTGTCGGAGAATGTCCCTCGCTATAGCGACGAGCGGATCCTCGCCGAATTCGAGCATCTCGCTTCATTCGCCGGCGACGGTCACACCTATATCCTTCCCTTTGGATCACGCCGGGTGACGGCCCACATGCTGCCGCTGCGATTCTTCTCATTCCCCGACGGCGTGTTCATCATCGACGCGTTCCCCGGATACGAGCGCTGGATCGGGAGCAAAGCGATCCGGATTGGCGACACACCGACGGAGGTCGTGATCGAGCGGATGCGTCCCGCATTCAGTGCGGATAATCGATTCACGTACCTCTGGACAACTCCTGCATTTCTCAGTTTCCGTGGCTTCCTGGAGAACTTCGCCGACGGCATCGGTCCGGACAGCGTCAGCCTCGTACTCCAGTCCACGGCCGGAAAAGCGGAACGCGTAAAGATCCCCACGGTTGTCGCGCCGCCGCTGCGCGGGATTCCAAAGTTGATGCCTTCACGCCTGGCCGGGTCTCCGCCACCACCGCTCTACCTGGGCAATGTCGCGCAGAATTTCTGGTTCAGGCCTTTGACCGACAGCGTTCTATACGTCCAGTTCAATCAGGTTCAGAACTCGGAAACCGAATCGCTGGCGAGCTTCGCAAAGCGACTGGACACGACCGTTCGACGCATGAACCCGTCTGCAATCATCGTCGATGCTCGACACAACAACGGTGGCAATCTGATGCTGCTACCACCCCTCATGTCGGTGTTCCGGCAGTACGAGTCATCGCGGAGTGATGGCAGGATCTACGTTCTGATGGGTCGCAACACTTTTTCCGCGGCGCAGGTCTTCCTGGCAGAAATGGATAAGCAGACGCGCGCGATTTTCGCGGGTGAGCCGAGCAGCTCGAAGCCAAACTTTGTGGGTGAGGAGACTCCTGTAATGCTGCCATGGAGTGGGGCGATCGGAAGTATATCCGATCAATATCACGAGACTATTCCGGGCGACACTCGTGAATGGATCGAGCCCGACATCAAGCTCTCGCTGAGCTCGACTGATTATTTCGCCAATCGGGATCCGTTACTGGAGAAGGTTCTGGCGGACGCCAAGCGAAAGCGCTAGCGAGTAACAACCTCGGGCGGCAACTGGGCGGGGTCACCAGTTGCCCTGCTCCCCCATCACCTCGATCGCGCGGAGCAGCCGGTCCGACGCGTGTCGCCAATTGGTCTGCACCGCCCGCTCGGCAGCGGCCGAGTTCCCGCCGCGGATCGCGTCGACGATCGCATCGTGCTCGCTCCCGGCTGTTGGAACTGTATCGAGCAGTAGCGCGATGTACATGCGTATGTAGCGCTCGGCCTGTGGCTTCACTGCCTGGTGCAGGGAAAGAAGGCGTGGACCGGACCCAGCCTCAACGTAGCGCCGGTGAAATTTCTCGTCGAGCTCGTAAAGCTTGCCCGCATGCGCACCCTTGGCCGCGGCGGCGCGGCGGAACTCGGCGTTGAGGCTGGCGAGCTCCTTCGCGAGACGGTCCCGGTCCGCTTCGTTCAGTCGGGCGGCACCACGTGCGGCGAGACCTTCCAGCTCGCCGACGATCTCCAGCAGCTCACCGACATCTTCGCGGGTCAGCGGCGCCACTGTCATCCGCGCCTGGTGCGTAGTGCTGACCGTGACGTAGCCTTCGCGCTGGAGTCGCTGGAACGCCGCCCGCACGGGCGTCCGGCTAACGCCAAAGCGCTCAGCTACCTCAGTTTCGACGATGCGAGCACCCGGAGCGAGCTGTCCGCGTACGATCAGATTCCGCAGTGAATCGTACAGACGGTTGCCGCGCTCGGTCGCGCCCGCGGCTCGTCGCCCCTGCTCAGGGGACCGCGACTTCGCACCAGACCGTTTTCGCACACGGCCAATATAGCTGACAACCCCGGGGGTGGTTGCGCCCTTTCCAGGTCAGGTATAAGCTATTTGCGCAATTGTATACAAATCGGCATCCAATTATGGAGGAACGATGTCGCTCTTCGTACGCAAGGAAATGAGGTCCCTGCTGGCCGAGGCCGGCGCCGGCACCCTCAGGCGCGAGCTTGGGCCGCTCAACCTCGTCACCCTCGGTATCGGCGCCGTGATCGGAGCCGGTATCTTCGTGCTCGCCGGCAATGCCGCTTCCCAGAACGCCGGGCCGGCGATCACCCTCTCGATGGTTCTTGCCGGCGTCGCCTGCGCTTTCGCCGGACTGTGCTACGCCGAGCTTGCAAGCATGATCCCGGTGGCGGGGAGCGCGTACACCTACGCTTATGCCACGATGGGAGAGCTCGTCGCGTGGATCATTGGCTGGGATCTCGTGCTCGAGTACTCACTCAGCTCGTCCACGGTTGCCGTCGGCTGGTCGTCGTACGCGGTCACGCTCCTGAGCGAGCTGGGCATCCACATTCCCCCGCAATTCACGGGGGCGCCGGGTACCCACGTCTGTCTGCCTGACGGGACACACGTCATCGGAGTATTCAACGTGCCGGCGCTGCTCATATGTCTGGCGCTGACAGGTCTGCTGGTACTCGGCATTCGCGAATCGGCGCGCGCCAACACCACCATCGTCATCATCAAGCTGATCGTGCTCGCGCTCTTTATCGCTATCGGTGCGCAATATGTGAACACGGCCAACCTCCACCCGTTCATCCCGGCGAATACGGGAGCGTTCGGATCATTTGGCTGGAGCGGCATTCTGCGCGGCGCCGGCATCATCTTCTTCGCCTACATCGGCTTTGACGCCGTCTCTACGGCATCGCAGGAAGCGAAGAATCCCGGCCGGGATATTCCGATCGGGATACTCGTTTCGCTGGCGATATGCACGCTCATCTACATCGCGGTTGGATTGGTGATGACTGGACTTGTCCCGTATCCACGTCTCAACGTCGCATCACCGCTCGCGCTTGCTGTCGAGGCAACACGGGTCAGCTGGCTCCCGCCCGTCGTCAACTTCGGCGCGATCTGCGGTCTCTCCAGCGTCATACTCGTCAACATGCTCGCTCAGTCGCGAATCTTTTACTCGATGAGTCGCGACGGTTTGCTCCCGCCACTTTTCTCGAAGCTGCATCCACGATATCGCACGCCGCACGTGACCACAATGATCACCGGCGTTGTGGTCGCGATTGCCTCCGGCCTCTTTCCGATCGGCGTGCTCGGTCAGCTGGTGAGCATGGGAACGCTGCTCGCTTTCGCCATCGTCTGCGCCGGCGTCCTCATTCTGCGCCGCACCGCGCCAGACGTTGCTCGCCCATTCAGAACGCCCGGGATGCCGTGGGTGCCCGTGGTCGGTACTCTGATCTGCTTCTATCTGATGTCAGGATTGCCGCTGGCGACCTGGATCAGACTCGTCGTCTGGCTGGCGGTTGGACTGACGATCTATTTCGGCTACGGAAGGGTGCGCGCGGCAGCGACACGCGCGCAGCCGATGGCCGACGCGGCATAGCAGTCAGCGCGTAAAGTGCGCAGCAAAAATCTCATCCCACGCGCGCAAGGCTGGTTTTGGCTTCAGGTCCGTGTCGACGAGTCCCAACGTCGCGAACAGCGGCAGAATTGCCGGCACGGGCTTGGGGAAGCTCGATAGATCGAGATCCGCAAACGTGAGTTGAAAGACGCCGATTGCTCCTGCCCGCTCGAGCAGCTGCGCCTGACGCTTGAGATATGCGGCCTGCGCATCTGGTGAAGTTGAGAAAACCCCGCTAACCGATTTCGACGGCCAGCCGCCTTCCACCACTATCACCGGAAGTGAGCGTGTCCCTTTCACTCTCGAGTAATAGTTCAACGGTATATCCGCAGGATTCTTGAATCCGCCGAGGTATGGATACGAGGAGAGTCCAAGGGCATTGACGAATGGAAAGTCGCGCAGATCCTGATCGATTCCTGCGTACGAAGGTTTCTGAGGAAGCTTGCCCCACGCAGTCTCCACCTGGACGCTGACGTAAAGCGGCAATGACTTTCCACTGGGCAAGCGCCGAATGTCGGCTGCCGCGTCATTGGTCATTTTCACGATGGCGTCGTAGACCGGTCGCGGCGCAATCGCGCGAACGAGGTTCGTCTCCGCTGCAAGACCTAGATACTCGGGGTGCAGTGTTTCGACCACCGCATGCACGTAGTTGCGATACAGCTGCTGGATAGCAGGCTCGGTGATGCTTCGATGCGCCGCGACAAGCGCTTCTGCTTCCTTGTCTCGAGCCAGACCGTTAGTGACATCGATGGTCATGACGAGCCGGAGATGCTTCGCGCGATAATAGTGCTCCAGATCCACGCCATCCTTTTTGAGCGCGTCTCGAGCAGAGGTTCCGGCCAGCATCAGTGCCCACGGAACATCGACGTGCATTATTGCCGCGTCGGATCGCTTCGTCCAAACCTCGGCCGACTTTATCGCCACTTTCACATCAGGCCTGGGTGGAATGATCGAGAACCCCATGAAATAGGATCTCGATTCAGTCGACTGCGACGGAACTTCGGGCTCAGGCTGCTTCTTTGCACACGAGATCAGCGCTGCACTGAGTGAGAGCGAAACGAGAAGAGGCGATCTCACGCGGCAGGGGCCTCCGCAATTGCATTGCGGCGTCGGAAGAACGTGCGCCGATACGCCGGTGTGACGAGCTTCTCTACGATTGCGAGCAAGCCATCGACCATTAGCGCCAGCAGCGCTGCCGGCAATGCTCCAGAAAGAATCATGCGCGTGTCGGCGAGAGCGAGACCGGCAACGATCGGCTCGCCTAGTCCACCGGCGCCGATGAACGCAGCAAGTGTTGCGGCTCCGACGGTTATCACCGCTGCGGTGCGAATGCCCGCCATGATTATCGGCGCTGCTAACGGGAGTCGCACCCAGAGCAGACGTTGCGCGGCCGTAGTTCCCAGTGCCTCCGCGGCTGCTACGGCGTCAGGATCGGCGTTCCGAACTCCGGAATACGTCGCGCGGGCAATTGGATAGAGCGCGTAAAGCCACAGCGCAACCAGTGCCGGCATTACTCCGACTCCCAATAAGGGAATCATGAATGCGAGGAGTGCGATGCTTGGAATCGTCTGAAGCACGCCCAGCCCACCGATGACTGGCTCCGCTGCCCCTCGCGCGCGTTCCAGCGCGAGTCCGAGTGGCACCGCAACGAGCACGGCGGCGATTAGGGCAATCGCCACCAGGAGTAGATGCCTGGCCGCCAAAGCGAGAATGGTCGAGCGCCGACCCACCAGGTAATCCCACAAACCTTCACCACGCGAGCGCCCAACTCGGGTAGCGACAGCCCCGGCGTTGAGCAAGCCAAGATCGACGAGCTCAGCACGAGCGACGCGAGCAACGTCCTCACGACCGACTTCAATACGCTGATTGAGACGTCGCATTGTTTGCTCGTCTAGACGGCCGCTGAGCAGCGTCAGAGTCGCGATGGCTTCCGGCATATCACGGTTTAGCCGCCGCGAGGTGATCGCCGCCGCCTCGTATGGCGGGAAGAAATGTCGATCGTCGATCAGCGTCACCAGGTCGTACCGCGCGAGGAGGCCATCGGTCGAATAACCGTCGATGACGTCGACTGCGCCTGACACCAGCGCCTGATATTTGATTGCCGGCGCCAAAGGCCGCACCGCCCGCGGATGAAGACCATAGATCCGTGACAGACCAACGAGACCGTCGTTCCGCCCAATGAAGTCCGGTGTGAACCCCGCGGTGAGGTGCGCGCTTTCGCGCGCCAGATCGCTCAGGGTGCGCAATCCATACTTGCGAGCCGTCTCCCGGGTGACGGCGATCGCATAAGTGTTTTGAAATCCGAGTGGCGGCAGCCAGCGCACGTCATAACCGCTGGCGAAACGCCCAGCAACGTGGCTGAAGACAGCACGAGGATCAGCTGCAACAGAATCCGGAAGAGTGTCGTGCAGAATCGCGACGAGGCCGGTGCCTGTGTACTCGGGATACACGTCGATCGACCCGTCGTGAAGCGCTTCGAAAGCGATTTCCGTGGCGCCCAGGCCTGGCCGGCGCTCAACGCTGAAGCCGCGCGACTCGAGCAGCTGCGCGAACATCTCGGCGAGCAGGTACGATTCCCCAAAAGGCTTCGACGCTACCGCGATCTGCGATCCACTTCTGTGATCGCGGCTCGCCTGTGCACGGGAACTGTCCGTCTGACAGACGGCGTTACGCCCAGCCAACGCCGATACAATCGCCGACGCCAAAACAATCCACCGTATGGCTCTCAAGCTTGTAACGCCTCCAGAGAAGCTCGCGCACGCTCGATAAGGTGAGCGACGTAGTCAGTGGCGGGAGCGCGAACCAGGTCGCGCAAAGCACCTCGCTGTTCGATGCGCCCTTTCTTCATCACCACCACCTGATCGGCCAGTCGTCCAGCCTCAGCGAGGTCATGCGTCACCAGCAACGTGGTCACCGACAGCCGGCGGCAAAGCTCTCGGAGAACTTCCTGCAGCTCGGCGCGCGAGATGGCATCGAGTGCTCCGAAAGGCTCATCGAGCAGAATCACTCCTGGTGAAGCGGCGATGCTTCTGGCAAGCGCTACGCGTTGCCGCTGTCCCCCGGACAGCTCGTGCGGAAAACGCGCTCCGAACTGCGCGACGGGAAGTCCGACCAGCTCGAGAGCTTCGCGCGCCGCAACGCGCGCATCAGATCGTTCCTGGAGGATCGGCACCAGCGCGACGTTGCGCAGAACTCGCCAATGCGGAAGCAGTCCGCCGTGCTGCTGCACGTAGCCGATGCTGCGGCGCAATGAGATCGGATCCTGCGCTCGCACATCCTTGTCCCCGACGAGCACTTCGCCCTGCGCGGGATCGATCAGTCGATTGAAGCAACGCAATAGCGTGGTCTTGCCCGAGCCACTCTCGCCTACGAGAGCAGTCGCGGTGCCGGCTGGAACATCAATACTGACGCCATCGAGTGCGACAACGTCGCCAAAACGGTGGGTTACGTTGCGCGCAGCGAGAGCACTCGGCATTCCTAACAGTGGTTGCGCCGAGCGTTGGGCGCTACGTGACGAGCGGAGATTGCGTGGTTGCGAGCGGCAGTCGGCGCCCCATTACATCGATTATCACGAGAAACAGCAGCGCCAGCGCCATGAACATCAGCTGGGGCACCAGCAGCAGTCCGTGGACTCCACGCCAGGAGATGAGACCACAGATCAGCAGGAATGCGATCGTTCGCACCCAGCTCACGCGCACGAACCGTCGCAGAAGGTAATAGATCAGTCCTGCCGCGAGCCCCGCGACGGTGCCGGCAAAGATTACCGTTAGAGTGCCGGGGATTGTGAATTCCATCACGGGTCGGTGCTCCCGGTGTGCGATCACCCGCATTAGCAATCGGCCGCCAATTCCGAGGACCAGCAGGCCAACGACTCCACCGCGTAGAATCCAGCGCTTCAGCTCCATGGGATCGCCTCCGCTGCCAGATACTACGGCTGTCTCCGGCCTGCGTTTCGCGTAACACTATTTTTCGTAGGATCACGAAAACCGGGAACAGCGATGGAAACTACAAAAACGAAATACCGCCGGCTTGGCTCTCAGGGATTGCTGACATCGGCAATCGGCCTCGGCTGCATGGGAATGTCGGACTTCTACGGGCCGAGTGATGAGAAGCGATCGATCGCGACCATCCATCGCGCCATCGAGCTCGGAGTCAACCTCCTCGATACGGCTGATATCTACGGCCCGTTCACCAATGAGGAGCTCGTCGGTCGTGCCATCAAGGGAAAGCGCGATCAGGTCCTGATCGCCACCAAGTTCGGCAACGTGCGCGATCCAAAGACGCGCGCCTTCCTTGGCGTCAATGGCAAGCCTGATTATGTGCGTCAGGCGTGTGAAGCATCGCTGAAGCGGCTCGGTATCGAAACGATCGACCTTTATTACCAGCATCGTGTCGACCGAAATACTCCTATCGAAGAGACAGTCGGTGCGATGGCGGATCTCGTGCGCGCGGGGAAGGTGCGGTACATCGGCTTGTCGGAGGCGTCGGTGCCCACGATCCGCCGAGCGCACGCGGTACATCCTATCACCGCTGTGCAGACCGAGTACTCACTGTGGACGCGTGATCCGGAAGATGGCCTGCTGGAAGCGCTGCGCGCGCTGGACATCGGATTCGTCGCCTACAGCCCGCTCGGTCGCGGTTTCCTGACTGGCCAGATCAAGACAACCGACGATCTCGCCGACGACGATTTCAGGAAGCATCACCCGCGCTTCCAGGGCGAAAACTTTCAGAAGAATCTCGATCTGGTCGCGAGGGTCGAGGAGATTGCCAGCGAGCATAAGTGTACGCCGGCGCAGCTGGCGTTGGCGTGGGTGCTCGCCCAGGGCGACGATATCGTTCCGATTCCGGGCACGCGACATCCCGAGCGCCTGGAGGAGAACCTCGGTGCGCTCGAGATCGTGCTATCCGAAAACGACCTCCGGCGCATCGACGCCGCTGCTCCCAAAGGCGCGACGGCCGGTGCGCGCTATCCAGAGGGCGGGATGAAGACGATCAATGGCTAGCTAGGGTGCGAGTCCCTCGCTGACCGCACCCTGCCACGCTCGGCCTTGCGTTAGTCCCGATCGCTTGAGGTGCATCAGCGCGGCGCGCGGCCACACCGTCGCATCCATCGGCTGGTCCATGCTCGGCATGTAGTACGCGCGACGGTTTCGCGCAAACGGCCGCACGGCTACGTACTGCACGCCCTCATGGTGGTAAGTGCGAATTTCGGTCATGCGTCCGTCGATTGTGGCTCGACCGTTCGTCGCGGCGATTTTCGCCGCATCGCCCATCATCGCTGCCAGGCGCGCCGCGTCAGCATAGAGAGTATCGCGACAGAGCACTACCCCGGGACCGGCGCCATCCCCGAGCAAATCGAACGCGACACCGCCTTCCTCGACAGTGGTGTCGACACGGGCGACTAGGACAGACCCGCGACGACCAGTCGATTCACAGATTCGGGTGAGTGAATCCTCGTGCGCGCTTGCCGTATCCTGAACGACAGCCTCGACTCGCGTATCGGATTTCGAGCAGCTGGCGCTGACCGCGAGCACGCCGAATATCAATTTCATCGTCACGGCTTTCACGTGGACGTCATTCTTGCGGAATCTTTCGAGGTCCGGGTCGACGCCTGGTCGCGGAGCACGATGAAGGTAACAAACGCCGTGTAAGGCCGTGTGCTTCCCAATCCTCAACCGGACCCTCCACCACCCGAAATAGTGGGTGTGCATCCGGTGCGACACCGCGTAACTCGCGAAATGCGTCCGGCGCGCGGTTCCGCAGTTTGGCCAAGAGGTGTGACCATTCGAACTTCAATTGCTGCGCGGTGACGTCGATACGCCTGGCAACCCCCTTTCGGACGACCTTCCGTGCATCGAACCGATAGCCGCGTCGTCGGGCTTCGGTTAAGACACCGGCGAGATAGGTATTGATCGCCGCAATCGGGCGCGGATGTGCGCGAAACCTTCGCAGCTGTGGATGGTGGCGATAGCCCCGAGTCCTTCCGGCGAGAACGGCTTTGGCCAGGAGGGCCTCGCGCCAAACGGCGACGAGTCCTTTCGTATCGAGATGACGAGGGTGAATGGACCAGAGGCGCATTCGGGGCTATGACAGAGGCCTAACGCCTTAGTTCAGCTGCAAGCCCATCTAACAGTTGCGCGCGCAGCACGCGAGAGAGTGCTTGTCAGCTGCAACGTTCGTTAGGCGGCGGCGTGCGATGGTTTTTAAGCTCGTTGGTTGGACGTTCCCTGCGGACGCTCTTCGAGGAGTCAAAGATCCAAGCTGGCTTCCGTCGACTAGGGCAGCGACAACGGTGGACCGACAACTTCCATGTCGCAGGCTCGGTATAGCTTCTGGTCTGCTGCGAAGTCGGGGAGTTTTGCTGCCTCTTCAAAGAAGGTCTCCATCTTTCCTGCCGGTTGGAAGCCAATGAGTATCTTCCCGGGTGTTTCGCCAACGTATGCCCAGACATGCGGTATCCTGCGTGGCGCAAGAAGGGAATCGCCGGGTCCCAATCGCATTCGCTCCTGTCCGACTTCGAAGACATACTCCCCCTCCATTACATAAAACCATTCCTCCTGGCTGTAATGGAGATGCCGCGGCGGTCCGCCCTTACGTAAGCTGACCTGTTCGAACAGGAACAGTCCGCCTTGAGTGTCTTGACCGGAAACCTTGTACGCAATTTGGTTCGCTCCCGCGATAGTCCGCCTCTTGTTGAACCGATCCGCGCCGTGTGCCACCCGAACAACGCGGGGGGATCTTTGCGGGGATGATTGGGGCAGTCCAATTAGCGGAAAAATGGCAGCTTGAAGGAATGTCCGGCGTTCCATCTCTTTCATCTTATTCACCCCCGTCCCGTTCGATCTCGTTTTGCGTGTCCGCCTAACGCCTTAGTTCAGCTGCAAGCACATCTAACAATGCGCGCGTAGCGCGCAATCCAGAAGTGCTTCTCCGCTGCAACGTTCGTTAGGCAACATGGGGCGAGGTCTATACCCAACGACGCACAGTCAGCTGATAGGATTGGTAAGCGTCGCCAAACTTGGACTTGAGGTACCGCTCCTCTCGGAGAACGATGCCCCAATGCAGTAGCCACATCATCGGCAACATCAGTAACAGCGGCGCGAGGCCGTTGACCCAGAGCGTAACGCCTAAGTAGACGCCGATAGCGGCGATGTAGAGCGGATTGCGCGAAAATCGGTACGGACCATCAGTTGCGAGCGCGAGTGTTGGCTGGGTCGGTAGAACATTCGTGCCGACACGTTTCATCGCCAAATGTGCAAAGTGGGCCAGAATTCCCGCCGATATGAAGACTACGGCTCCGAGCACGCGAGCAAACACAGTCGGCAACAGCGTGACCGTCCAAAGCGCATAGTGAATCACCACTCCAATTAGGAGGATTCCGCCGACCAGCACCGGCGGAAGAACCAAAATATCGGGTGCGTCGCTTGAACGTCCCATGATGTCAGTGATGTTGTTGCCTAGCGCCTTAGTTCAGCTGCAAGCACACTATCACCACTGCGGCGAAGCCGCATCCGAAAAGTGCTTGTCAGCTGCAACGTTCGTTAGGCAGCGGGGTCATGGATATCGGCATCCGAGTGTGCGCGGACACTGCGGAGGAGCGCGCCAGCACCAACAAGTAGTGTGCTCATGATTGGACCCAGTGGCGTTGACAAGGTGTTCACTGCGACCGCGCAGGCAACAAGAAACCCCAAGGCCGTACCAAGCGCAGTCGGCCAAAGCTGGGAGGGGACGATCCAACGCCGCCAGAGAGCAATCCGTGCGACGAGCATCGAGGCGAGAATTCCGCCAAGGATTCCACCTGCCCACAACCCTCCTTTGCCGAACGCATGACCCACCATCGAACCGACTGCGCCGCCAAGCCCACCGAGCGCACAAGCAACAAGGAATAAAGCAGCGCGATTCACCGAACCCCCCCCGGCGACTCCAGCTAGATACGACCGGCTAGCTAATAATTATCTCGCTCGCTTATCCCGCAAATATTTTGGAAAGCTTGCAGAGCCTTGCGAGATAAGCAATCGCAATCTTCCACGTACTCCGCGCAAAGAGCTGTCCGCCACGAACTTGGCACGTCAGAGCGAACTCGCCATAAACGAATATCCAGCGACACCTCGCGGTATAGTAATGCGTGAACCTGAGGTAGGGTCAGAGAGTCAAAGGCGGCCCAAGCCAGTTCGCCAGAACGTTAGGCGATCCGCACTTCGTCACCGCATTTATCGCCCGCGACGGCGGCGGCGTGAATGGCGATCTGACGATTGCGACCCGCGTTTCCCATCGTGGTGTTTGCTCTCACCGCCACCGCTGTTTGCTCCAGCCCTGCGGCTTGCTTTCGCCCTGGCTCGCCCTCGCTCTTCTGCTTTCCGCGCGCGAATAGCGGCGATGCGATCCCTGATCGGAACCTCGAGACGCAGCTCAGGGCGCGCCGCATAGTCGAAGTCCGGAAGAGTAACCTGGGGAAGCCGCTTCCCGATCGCCTTTTCGATTGCGTGCAGGTCGTCGCGCTCGTCGGGTGCGACGAACGTGAACGCCTCCCCAATCTCGCCCGCGCGCGCAGTTCGCCCAACCCGGTGGATGTAATCGTCCGGAGCCTTGGGCACATCGAAATTCACTACGTGCCCCAGCGCTTCAATGTCGATCCCGCGCGCTGCGATGTCGGTCGCAACCAGAACCTTGTACTGGCCATTCTTGAATCCGGCAAGCGCGGCAGTGCGTTGCGACTGTGATCGGTTCCCATGAATTCGCTCAGCCTTGATGCCGCGCTTCACCAGCTGCTCCGCAAGCCGGTTGGCCCGATGCTTGGTACGCGTGAACACGAGCGCCTGCGACATCTCACCGCGATTGAGAAGTTCCAGCAGCAAGTCCTTCTTCAGATCCTGAACAACCGGATACACCGCCTGGGTAATTCCCGTCGCGGGTAGCGAGCGGCGGCCAAGGTCGATCAACAATGGATTCCGCAACATCTCCCGCGTAAGTGTGACAATCGGCGGTGGCATCGTCGCGCTGAAGAACAACGTCTGCCGCTTCGTTGGGACGAGCTTCAGGATCCGCTTGATGTCCGGAAGAAACCCCATGTCGAGCATCCGGTCAGCTTCGTCCAGAACGAGAAATTCCACGTTCCTGAGATTCGCGTACGGAGCGTTGAGATGATCGAGGAGCCGTCCCGGAGTTGCGACCAGCACATCAACGCCGGCGCGCATCGCGTGTTCCTGCGGTGCCATCCCGACCCCGCCATAGATGGCAGCTGCCGTCACGGGCGTATGCACTGCCATCGAATCAAGCGCCACGAGAATCTGCGCGGCAAGCTCGCGAGTCGGGGTCAGCACCAGCGCGCGAGTTTTGCCACGCGGCTTATCAATCAGGTGGTTGAGAATGGGAAGCAGGAAGGCAGCGGTTTTTCCACTGCCCGTCATGGCGCAAGCGAGAATGTCGCGTCCTTCCAAAGCCGCCGGTATCGACTCGGCTTGAATTGGAGTGGGGCGCAGAAAGCCGAGCTCCTTCAGTCCTTTTTGGAGACTCGGATGAAGCTTTAATGAGGTAAAGGGCAGATAGGCACGGAAAAGGGAATCGCTGTCGACCGCCAGATCTTATTATCGGCGCACAAGCTTCTTGTAAGCTATTCGGTGCAGCTGATCGGCGTCGGGACCTTTCGCTTCTTCAGGTTCTCGAGGCAAGGCTGAGAATTCACTTCGAATCAGGCAGTTTCCGAATTACCCCCGACCGCGAAGATATGCGTCGCGATGCGCCATGAACTAGCGATCGTGTGAGATTACCACGTGCTCACTGCCCGCGATTATGACCGGTTCCCGAACAGCACAAACTTTGGCAAGCGGATTATCTGACTTATCGCTTCGTTAAATCGATCACGCAGGCCAAGCTCAGAACGGTTTCGAACGACTTCTGATGATTCCTGTCGCATCAGATGATGGGTCAACTTCAGAAGCATTCCCACATGCCCGAGGGGGGTGAAACTACTTATTCTCGACAACGCTTTCGAAGCTAGACCGGTGGCTACAGTCGCCGTGGGAACTGGCTGAATATTGCTAAGATCGGCCACAAAGGCTTCACGACTGGCCGTCGGGGCGATGTAGAAAAGCGAAGCGGTTTCCTGGGCTACGATAGATGAGTAATAACGTTTTCCCACAAATCGTGAAGCCGGAAAGCATGGTGCAAACAGAGCTGTAGGATCATTGTCGAAATCACAGGATGGGGAGATGAGCATTGCCCACACTTCCTCCTCATACCTTTGGCCGTCGTCGTCATACCAAAGGAGCGGAAGCAGTCCAACGATATCACCTTGACATATTTCAGATGGCAACTGAGTTGCGAAAAACTCAGAAGCGGATCGGATGCGCTCTTTGTCAGGCCCAAACCGCAGCTGCTGGAATTCCCGGAGTACTTCTCCGCTGACCGGCGGGATGAACCGCTTGAGTACGTCCTGAGGGTTGAGCGCCACCCCGCTACTCTAGATCGGTCGAGGCTTCCTTGGAACGGCTCCCACAGCACGCGCGAAGGGTCGATTGGCTGCGTTAAAATCGGCTCTATCTTCAGTCGAGAGTGGTTCGGAAGTAGAAAAGACCAAACGAGCCAAATCGATAAAGTTGAAAGAGGTCGACGGAGCTGCATGTACTGGTACTTCAAACTGCACGACTTCGACTACTTTCCAGTCGCCTGTCGTCCGAAGGCGTAGAAGTTCAATACTCCGTGAGATTGCCTCAATCGATATAGCAGTGCGATTTAGCGCAGAATCTAGGAACTGCCGTTCCAGGGTGAGGCTCGGGGGGCCTTTCTCCTCATCCGGAGCAAGCGTCGGGTCCCAAAAATTATCGTCGAGAACAAGACCCGGTGGCTCAAATGCAGGCACATACGAAATGGTCATGAAATTATGGCCCTCACTTTATCTGTAATTGCTGATTCGAACGTGTGGTTTGCACGATCGTGCATGTCTTCAAGCGCATTCCACAGGTCTGCGGCGGATTGGTGTGAAAGGTCGAATCCTCGCACGACTTCAATATCAAGCAGTATGGAAGCAGACGCCGCATCGTTACTAGTGAGGGCAGCCTCTCGTAGAACCACTACGGTATGAGGCATATCCGGCTGTGGCATTTTTACTTCGAACGTGAACCCGGACAACATGGGAGCAAATCCTTCCGCCAGCTTCGGAAGAACATTGAGGTACGAGGCCAGGTCTACTGAGGGGTGTTTAGGCAAGTCAAGTCTGTTGACGTAACGCAATGAGGCGCGCTTAGTCTCTTTCGGTATTGTGACGTCCACGTACAAATCCCAGATCTTTCTAGCCTCATCCCTAAAATCTTCCCATCGCGTATACTGACCACTCCTCGCAAAACCAAAACGATCCAGGAATGCTCGGACTGAGAAACCACGCTCCGGGTCGCGCATGGCATATCCGACTTTGCCATCGAGCGTAAACCTCGCCCCTTCGGCATCCTCATCCTCTGGAACGTCACATACAGTTCTAAAAAGCTTGTCGAGGCTCTCAACCGAGACTGATTCTGCGGGGATCACCGAGATGTCTAGAACGACCTCGACGATGGGCGGCTTGCGGTAGAATCTGCGAGGGAGTCGCCGGGATTCTGATTCTAACAAACTAATGCTTGCGGCCATCAAGCCTCATCAGATCACCCAGCTTAACGAAACAGTCACTACAATCACTATCCCAGCCGTCGCACAAGAATGCGACCTCCGTATCCCCGTCCGCCAGTAGGTACATGTATATACTCGGCCGGATGCTAGAAATGTTCCCGTCCTGCCTTTCAGCCGGAAGTACGCCACCCGCATTGTTTCACTGCAGACGTCCAAGCCAGGACGTTTGTCACTCAGCACTACCGTTGTATGCAATTGGTCAGAGACAAAGAGCTGGGAGTTGCCCCAAAAGGTAATTTGTCACGCACGGACCAACCTCTTATAAGCTATGCGATGCGGCTGGTCGGCGTCGGGCCCTTTCCGCTTCTTCAGATCCTCGATGTAAGCCTGATAATTCCCCTCGAACCACACCGTCTCCGAATTTCCTTCGAAGGCCAGGATATGCGTAGCGATGCGATCGAGAAACCAGCGATCGTGCGAGATCACCACCGCGCAGCCCGGGAAATCGACCAGCGCTTCCTCGAGTGCGCGCAAAGTATCGACGTCCAGGTCGTTCGTCGGTTCGTCTAGCAGAAGCAGGTTGCCACCTGATTTCAGCAGCTTGGACAAGTGAAGCCTGTTTCTCTCTCCACCTGAAAGATCGCCCACCTTCTTCTGCTGATCCGCTCCTTTGAAGTTGAGCTGCGCCAGATACGCCCGTGTCTGCATCTCGCGCTTGCCGACCATGATGATGTCGCTGCCTTCGCTCACTTCCTTGTAGACGGTATTCCCCTCGTTCAGCTCGCGCGACTGATCGACGTAGGCCAGTTGCACCGTGTCACCGACCACAAGTGACCCGCCGTCGGCTTTCTCCTTTCCAACGATCATCCGGAACAAAGTCGTCTTGCCGGCGCCGTTCGGACCGATGATTCCGACGATCCCGCCGCGCGGCAGCGAGAACGACAGATCATCGAACAGAACCTTGTCGCCGTAAGCCTTCTTGAGACCCTTGGCGATGACGACATCGTTGCCAAGTCTCGCCGGCGGCGGAATGACGATCTCGTTCTGCATTACCTTCTCGCCTTCCGCCGCTGTCGCCAGCTCCTCGTACTTCTGGATGCGCGCCTTGCTTTTGGTCTGTCGCGCGCGCGGTGACATCCGCACCCACTCCAGCTCACGCTCGAGAGTGCGCTGGCGGGCAGATGCCTGCTTTTCCTCCTGCGCCAGTCGGGTGCGCTTCTGTTCCAGCCACGAGCTGTAGTTCCCCTCGTACGGAATTCCGGCGCCGCGATCCAGCTCGAGAATCCAGCCAGCCACGTTGTCGAGGAAATATCTGTCGTGCGTTACTGCGACCACCGTCCCCGGAAATTCGGCGAGATATCGCTCCAGCCACGCCACTGATTCAGCGTCGAGATGGTTGGTCGGCTCGTCGAGCAACAGCATGTCTGGCTCCTCGAGCAGAGTGCGACAGAGCGCGACACGACGTCTTTCACCACCCGAGAGCTTCGATACGTCGGCATCGGCCGCCGGAAGGCGCAGCGCGTCCATCGCAATCTCGATCTTGCGATCGATATCCCAGGCATTGATGGCGTCGATCTTCTCCTGAACCTTTGCCTGCTGATCGAGCAGCTTCGTCATCTGGTCGTCCGACATCGGCTCGGCGAACTTGTTCGAGATTTCCTCGAATTTTCGGAGAAGATCCTTCACCGGCTTCACCGCGACGTCGACGTTCTCCTTGACGTTCTTCGTTGGATCGAGCTGCGGTTCCTGCGACAGGTAGCCGATGCGAGTGCCTTCGTGCGGCCACGCTTCGCCCTGAAAATCGTGGTCGACGCCGGCCATGATGCGCAGCAGCGATGATTTTCCCGCGCCGTTCGCGCCAAGGACACCGATCTTGGCGCCGGGATAAAAAGACAACCAGATACCGCGCAGAATCTCCCGCGATGGCGGGACGACTTTGCGCAGATCCTTCATTACGTAGATGAATTGTGGAGGCATCCGCGAAATCTAAGCGGTGCCTGTCTTTACCTCTCCCAAGGTGCAGTAGTTCGCCGAGACGCGCGCCAAGCATAGTCGGACATCTCTCTCCCTGCACTCATTGATGATCGCTCCGCGTCCCCGGCAACGGCTGGTCCTCCATCTCCTTTCATTGCTTGTGGTTGTGGATTCGCGGGCGAGCTTCGGTCAGACTGGTGCGGCTCCGGACTCGACCGCACCAATTACATCGATGGGGTTCCCGACTCGGTATCACTGGTACGCCGGTGGCTCGGTCGGGTCGGATCGGCGGGATCGTGAAGCCGAAGTAGCGGGTAGCGCCGTCGCTGGGTTCTATCACGACCTCAAACAACCGGCGTCGGGAATTCTCGGGTTCGCACTCGAAGGTTATGCCGGTCGGATTTCGGGAGCGAACGACGGCGGAATGCGCGCGTTGCTCACCGTTCGTGCCATTCGCTTTGCTTTGGGCGAGGATTTTTCCTTCAAGGACGGCACGCACGACTTCATGTTGCGCTATGAGGATCCGATCCTGCGCGGCGGGTTCTTCCGCACCGGAAGCATGATGCGGTTCGAGTGGCTGCCGGGCCGTCATAACTCTTACAACATCGGTCTGACGTTCCCGCTCTTCCAGCCGTGGGCAGGAAAGACGCGGCCGTTCCGTCACACGTATCCAGTGCCGCCAAAGGTTTCTGTTGCACGCAACGTCCCGACTCCATTGGTCGGGCACGCGCTTGCCGCGTCTCGAGCCGATGCCGCTCTCGGCCGCGCCCAAGCGGCGGCCTTGAGGTTCGACAACCTCACCACCGCTCTCCCCGACGTCGGCTCTCCGGAGAAATTTGCCCAGCGATTGTCGATCGCCAAGCGTGTAATGCAGATACGCGACAGCGATTTCCCCGACGGGCACATTTATACGGCTGAAGTCAGCTACTACCACCGACAACTCGGTGTGGCATTCGCGGCGGCATTGGGCAGTGAAACTGTTACCGCGGCTACTGATTCAGTCACGGCGCAGGCACGCGAGATTCTTCTCGACAAGGTTTTGATTCCCTTCGACCGCCGATTCGGCTGGTTCCGCAGCGAGGATGGGCTTCAGGCACTCGTCGATCGTTCGAAGGAAGAATTCACCGCCTGGGCAGTGCGATCGCCGCTCGTCGGAGGATCCAGCCGCGCCGATGTCATAGCGACTTATGGCAAGATCACCGAAATAGTAAAAGCGACGTTTTCATCCGAGCACGAGCGGTGGAACGACAGTCGCCTGATCTGGATGCCCCTTCAGCTGGGTCTTCGTCCTGAAGATCACGCAACGCAATCGCAGATCGATGCGCTGATAGAGAGACTGACCGAGAGCGAGTTCGCGGAAGGAAACTCGGTCTATTACCTCCCCAGCGAGCGGTTTACGCGGGGGATTATCCGTACTCTATCGCGCACCCAGGACTATCACGTCCTCTGGATACATGACATCAAGGGTGGACCGAGCGCCGATGATCCGGACTCCGTCAGTGCGCGCCTGGTAATCGACGGCTATCTCGCGACACTTACCAACGCCGTCAATCACTACGGCACCACAGGACGCATTCCGACGTACCTGATTTTTCTCGACCAGTGGTACTACGAACTTCAGCACGGGCGATTCTGGCTCGAGCTGTTAGAGGATCCGCTTCACAAGGAGCTCAGCTTCGGGCCGCATGCCACCGGCATCGAGCAGCGAACCAAGGCTGCCGTTCAGAAATTGCGTGCGGCCGTCGCCGCATCCCCCGAGCTGCAGGCTGCAGCTGCCAGGAACGGTCAGGATTGGCTGCGAAATCTCATCAGCGTGCACATCAACATTACCAATCCTGGTGATCCATCGTTCGCCGGCCGGCTCTATCCGCGCGATCTCACCCTGGCAATGTCCGATGACTGGATGCGCGATCACCGGAAAGTCGTGTTCTACGACATCACCGAGGATGACCCGGGACGCGGCGCGGCGATTCTTACTGGTGAAGGAGTCGGCCGTCAGTACGAAGAAGGAGCGTGGGAGGACAGAAGCCTCGAGATTCATGGACCGGCGATCCTCGCGCTCAAGGGCTTCGCGCGAACCCTGCTCCGACGTCAAGGGTTCAGGCCGGATCAGATTCCGCCCCCACTGCGCGCACGTCCGCTTCCGGCTGACTACGCTGCCAAGGTCGACTCGCTGATCAAGATCGGCTGGGTGGGACGAGTTCTGCCCGCCAATGCCGAAACGGGTTATGAGGACAAGAGAGCGAGTGTAGCAAAGGCTGCCCTCTACACACTCATGCCGGCGGGAAGTCGCATCGTCGTTCCTGATTCGCAGTGGAGCAGCTTCCTCTGGGGATCGATGCTCGCGGGCGCCGCACTGCGTGGATGCCAGGTATTCGTGATTGGCCCCGGGCTCGACAACGCGCCTTACGGCCGCGACTCGTGGCCGATGTTCGCATTGCAGTTCGACGTCTTCTCCGCGCTCATCCAGGTTGGAACCATACTCCATCAGGAAATCGCTACGGCTGGTGGCGCCCTTCATGTCGGTTTGTATCAGGGCGAAGTAGGCACACGCGACTTCGACGCGCGTATTCGCGAGCTGAGTGCCGGCGTCAAACGCAATCAGTTCCTCCGCGAATCATTCCCGTTTGCTCCCGCGTTGTTCGACCTGGTGGAAGACCCTGACAGGATGCTGAAGGCGATTGGCGCATCTCCACAGCCCGACTCGCAGGGCGACACCGTTGTCCGGCCGAAGCTCCATCTCAAGAGCCAGTTGTATGTATCACGCGATTTCGTCGAGCATGTTCTACCACTGCCGGCGTGGCGCGACATCATCCTCGCCAGCTTGCGTGCACGTCTCCGCCAGCTTGACGCACCGGCAGACACCGATTCGGTAACGCTTGCACACCGTCCAAATTCCTTCGCCCTGCTGAAGCCGCTCGCACCAGCGCTCACAGCGCGAACTCCGACTGAACGTGACTGGCAAGTGGTCTATCTGAGCCTCGGGTCGCAGAATCAAGACGATCGGTCGCTGATGGGAAATGGCGAGCTGCTCACTGTCGTCTCCGGGGAAGCGGTGCTGGCAGGACTTACGGACTACGTATATCTGGTCGCACGCGCAACCTGGCTCGACACACAGGCCGATCTCGACCGCGAGCTACCACCCGTATCGCCGTTCAAACGGCAGCTGGCTCGCTGGTTAAGGCGATTGATATGAAGTGGGTGCTGCTCGCGCTCGTTCTCACTGCGCGACTGGGTGCACAACCGCAAGCGACGGCGTCGTCCACAGATCTGGTCTCACGCCTTGATGTGAAGTACAGCGATGTGTTCGACACTACCGAGTCGCACAAGTGGTACGCCAGCTTCTTGAATAAACTGCACGTCAACACGCGCGAGGATGTGATTCGACGTGAATCTCTTCTCGTCGTTGGCGAGCCTTACGATTCGGCCGAAGCCGCCGAGAGCGTGCGCAATCTCCGCAAGCTTGGAGTCTTCAGCACCGTGTCTCTTGATACGCTCCGCGACACAGGACTGGTGGTAACCATTCGCACTCAGGATGCCTGGACGACCAAACCTTTCGTCACGTTCAAGAGCTCCGGGAGCCAGTCCATCTGGGGCTTCGGAATCACCGAGACCAACTTGCTCGGCAGATTGATCAACGTGCTCGTCAGCTATAGGAATGAGCCCGATCGCACCATCAAAAGGGTGGCGGTCTCAGCGCCCCGCATTATCGCCAATGATATCACTCTCGCCGGTCTCTACGAGAATTTCTCTGACGGGCGGCACGACAGTATCGGAGTTGCACTCCCCTTTCTCTCGCTTGCTGCGCCAATATCCACTTTCTTTACCGCGGAGGACTTCGACGGTGATGTTTTGCGCTACTTCAACGGCGAGCACACTGCCAGCGACACACTGCGACGTCGGCTCGGAATCGTACGCGCCAGTTTTGCCCGCGCCCTGCAACGATCTGTCGGTCGAGGCTACCTTCGCGCAGCGCTGAATGCGCAGTACCGGCGCGACGACTTCGTACCTCGCGCGCTGGCTGGAACGATTCCAAGGACGACCACAGCTGCCATCTACGGTCACGCTGAATGGAGCCGCGCTGATTTCGTCGTCGCGCAGAATTATCGCAATCTCGGACCTGACGAGGACGTCGACCTGAGTGCTACTACCCGCGTTGGCGTTGCCCTTACCCCGGAGTCATGGGGCTACGATCGAACAGGATGGGGGCCCTTGTTCGATCTCCGATACGGCCGTCGCATCGGCCAGGGATTTCTGACCTTCGTCAGCACCGGTAGCACGATTTTCGAGTCCGGTGGACTCGACTCCGGGACCGTCACCGTCGATGTCACTCAATTCATCGCGCCACGCCAATACCACTCACTGGTGTTACACGCAGATGCGGGATGGTCGAAAAATCCGGTACCCGGAAACGAGTTTGACCTGGGGCTGAGAAGAGGACCGCGCGCATTTCCTGACCACGCCTTCACCGGTGATCGAAGCTTTATGACGATGGCCGAGTACAGGTGGGTTGCGCTGCCGGACATCAAGAAGCTGGCGAGTGTGGCACTGGCAGGATTCGTCGACTACGGCGGAGCATGGTACAACGGATCGCCGAAGCGGACAGGTTCAGACGTCGGAATGGGCTTTCGCTTCGGTTCCGTTCGCTTGCCGTCTGTTACCGGAGCATTCCGAATGGACCTGGCTTACCGCTTCAAGAACGACACGGAAAACGCGGGATTCGTTTTGGTGTTTGGCAGCGGTTTCGCTTACGAAAAAGCAGTGGTCCGTTAGTCGGGCCGCTTCGGTTCGCCGAGCATCGCATCCTCGTGATGCTCCATATGGTCGTCGTGCCAGATTGACTGGAGATCGTTCCCCGAGAACGTGTTGGCGTGCAGCATCCAGCCAAACGCCTGCGCGATGAAGCGACCGTCCGCCGCCTCGCATTCGTCTTTCGTCGCCACTCCGAGCGGCCCGAAGATCGGACGCCCGTTGCTGGTCTCGAGCCAGCGCTCCTTGGCATTCCGCTTTGGGATACACCAGTTGACGTGTCGATGCCAGCGCGCGACACTGAGTGGAACTCGCTCGTTGAGCTCGTCCTCGGATGTGCGCCGTGATGCGGTGTACATCGCACCGATTAGATGAAACTGACCGCTGGAGTCCTTCTTATATAGAAGTGAGGTCGGTCGCGCCGGATCGAAGCCCCATTGGTTACGGATCGCGTTCCAGCCCTTGGTGAAATGGTATTGCGGCTGATTCTTGATCTGCGGCGCGAACATCTTGTAGCCGTCCGCTTCCGCGACTTTCACATCCTGATACTTCGCAATCGCCTGGCGTAGCTCGTTGATCACCTTCGCCGCGCGAACCGAGTCGGCGGCGGTCAACGGCCGCCTACTCGAGTACGCCATGTGGCGCTCCATCGCCGCCATACGCCAGTCACTCGCGGCACTTCCACTCATACCGTCCATGGTATGGTGCGCCGACGAATCACTGTGCTCGTGAGCGTGTTGAGCGATTGCGGTGCCGCTGATCAGAAATGATGCGCAGATCATCAGCGCGCATTCAGAGACGACTTTTCGGAGCATACGCGAAGTGACTAGGGTATGTGCCACATCCAGCATTTTCTTATACCCCGTTAGACGATCTTCGCCTGCGGCGGGTTAACGCCCGAAAGCGGCCAATAACCTTTCAAGGGCAGTGCTGACCCGCTCATAAGGGAGCTGGTGAATCTCAGCCTCGTTCCAGGCGATTATCTCGCCCGGCGTGTTCCACGGCGCGTAAGGTTTGTGCTCCCGCTTGAGTAATACCAGCGCCGGTTTCCTGAACGCTGACGCAGCATGCGAGATGCTGGTGTCGGGAGTGAATACGATATCAGATGTGCCGACAAGCGCAAATGCATCGCGTAGCTTTGGCGTCTGCACCGCCAATCCCTCCACTTCCGACGCGACGTTTCTCACACTCTCCCACTCTGATGGAAGACCGATCACGATGATCGGCATGTGTGGCGCCTGAGCTCGTGCCGATTCGAGCGTGGCAATGAACTTCCCATCGGGCCAACGTCGCTTTGGCTCGGACGCCGAAAGATTCACCAGCAGTCTCTTCGTGCTTCCCTCGCCCGTCGTTGTCCCGACGAGCTCACGCGCCTCCTTCCACCTGTCTTCAGCCCACGCGCGCTCGTCATCGCTGAGAAAAATCTCAGGCTGCCAATCGACAGCGGCTGGATCGACGCCAAATGGAACTGCCAGGTGCTTCGAGCCTTCCATGTAGTGATCGACTCGATTCCATTCCGGCACCCGCACGTTGTAGATGTGTGGCTTGACGTCACCCCGCGCGCCGATTCGGAACGGCGCGCGCCCCGCGTACATGAGCAGCGGCGTCGAAGTGAAAACCGGTGGATTGTTGATCCTGCCATCCACCATCACCGTATACCGTTCGCGTCGCAGGCGCTTCATCAGATCGCCGTAGCTGCGGAACGAACTCCGATCGAGCGTCAGAATATTTCCGACGTAGGGATTTCCCTCCAGAACCGGCGCGGTAGTTGGCGTCGCCAGCACATCCACCTTCCTGCCGGGCAGCGACTCGGCGATGTTCCGGATCACGGAAGTCGCCATGATCATGTCGCCGATTCGCTCGTATCTAATGAAGAGCACCCGGCAGTCCGAGTTCACCGGCTTCGGCAGCGTCGCGTCGGCGGGACCAGGCAGCATCGATCCCAGCACCCGCATCCACAGCCGGCGCCAGACTACTTCAAGCTTTCTTATGTCCACCGGAAAGTGGAAGCTCTAACAGCTTACGTGAAGGTTGTGGATCACGCGTGTGATAGAGCTGAATTGCGCTTATCACGAACGGCTCCGGAATTCGGGTACTGAGCAGCTCGCTGATCGCCTTCGGATCGAGCGACTGATACAGGCTTAACGTACAGTGTGGGCTAAAAGTGTACCGCGCCCGGGTAAACTTGAGCCCGCTCGTGACGATCCGGTCGTGCAAAACCCTTATCGGACCATGCGGATCGATCGGCAACACGATGATGTCCGTCTGCATGAACCGGTGGGGAGGCTTGAAGTGGAGCTTGATTGGAGCAGTAGTGTTCGCGATCGGCTCGAGCCGGTTTCGCATTTCGTCGATGTCTACTGCCGGCGGAATCGGCCCCGCACCCGATGACCCGGCGAGGGTAATGTGCGGGGGCTTGTACCGCGCCAGCTTCGGGTCGTAGCGCTCGTTGATCTCGCGTATCCGCTCACCGATCTCTCCCGGCAGCTCTGCCAGAATGAAAATGCCATTCAGCTGCAAGAGTTCCCCCGATGGAGCGACATCCTCAAAACTTGATCGAGTACAGGACCGGATTGAATTGGATCGCTGATTTCTTTGGCTTGATCAGTTTGTTGTCGAGTTTCCCGTCGGGGTGCGAGTGAGTGTACTTCACGACCTTGAGCCCGACGATCGTACCGATCGCCGCGCCGGCCATTACGTCGCTCGCCCAATGCATGTTGTTGTACATCCGTGACATGCCAACCATGCCCGCGCCACCATAGAACACGGTTCCGATCCAGAATCCTGCGTGTGGCCACCAGAACTGCGTCTCACGTGTCAGCGATGAGGCGAAAGCAAATGCTGCAATCGTATGACCGGAAGGAAACGATCGATATTCATCGCCGTCGAAGCCTCGCCCCAGCTGGAAGCTATGCGGATTCTTGACGTCCACGTACGGTCGCTGCCTGCCTGCCAGCGCCTTGATTGTCCCGCCAATGGCACTCGCGAGGAGAATCGATTCGGCACTGTGCAGTCCGAGCGCCTGCACCCGCGGCTGATCGTCGAGGCGTCCGATTACATAGATGCCTACACTGGTAATGAGCGAGCCGGGATCGCCGAGGATCCGGAATCCGGTCGCGGAATACTTGAGAAATCTGTTCTCCTGGGTGCCCGGATACTGGAGCCTCGACGCGATTTGCATGTCGATCGGCGCAACCGCCGCGGTCCCAACCGCAAAGACGCCAATAAGCAGGGCATCCTTGGCTTCAAAGAGTGGTGATTTCTCGTAGATCGTGTCCTGAACCTGAGCGTTTCCAATGCTCGCACTTCCAATAAGCGTCACCAGCAGAACTGCAGCACGAAGTTTCCTTCCAGACAATCGACGTCCTCCCGGTTTGGTCGAGATTCCTTTTGCTACTGCACTGAAATGCAAATCGCTGACCCCTTGTAAATCGCGGTCTGAGGCGCGATATCACTTTGCATGCTCAGCATCGATCTCACCGGCAAGCGCGCACTGGTAGCCGGCGTCGCTGATGATGCCGGATTCGGCTTCGCCATCGCCAAGGCGCTCGCAGAAGCGGGCGCGACGGTTTCGGTAGGAACCTGGCCCCCGGCCCTCAACATTTTCACGAACCTGATGGAGCGCGGGAAGATGGATGAATCCCGCAAACTGTCGAGTGGCAAGCTGCTGCAATTCGAAAAAGTGTATCCGCTCGACGCCGCGTACGACTCGCTGAACGATGCGCCAGAGGACATACGATCCAACAAACGCTACAAGGACACCGGCGATTTCAGCATCGACGGCCTCGTGCAGCGCATTGAATCGGATTTCGGCAGGGATTCACTCGACATTGTGATCCACTCGCTCGCGAACGGGCCGGAAGTGAAGAAGCCACTGCTCGATACCAGCCGCTCGGGCTACCTCACTGCCGTTAGTGTCAGCGCTTACTCGCTCATCTCGATGGTTTCGCGACTCGGGCCGCTAATGCGCAAAGGCGGATCCTTTCTCTCCCTCACGTACATGGCGAGCGAGCGTGTCATTCCAGGTTATGGCGGGGGAATGTCATCGGCGAAGGCTGCTCTGGAGAGTGACACTCGAGTTCTCGCGTTCGAGGCGGGACGAAAGTACGGCTTGCGCGTGAACACCATCTCGGCGGGCCCACTCGCATCGCGCGCGGCAAGCGCGATCGGAATCATCGAGAAGATGGTAGAGTACTGCGCTGCCAATGCGCCCCTCCCCGATCCATTGCAGGCCGATGATGTGGGGAAGGCGGCTGCTTTTCTCTCGAGTCCGCTCGCGGCTGGGATCACCGGTACCGTGATCTATGTCGACAAGGGCTATCACTCCATGGGAATGGCCCTGCAGGACGTGGCCGGCTAGCGCGTTTTAACGGAGTCTGCCGCGGCGGCTCTGGCGAGCTCGATTCTGGTTCTGATCTGCTCGAGCTCGGCGCGAGTGTGGCGCCCTGTGAGTCGGTTGACGAGGCCCGTCTTGGGATCGGTCCAGGCAAGGGTATTCTTGCCATCAAAGCCCACTGTAAACGGTGCGATGGTCTGCGCGGGAGGCGTCGGCGCGGCGGGTGGTGCAACCTCCGCCACAGCTCCTGCCTTCTCGACAGCACGCGCTCGTTTTGCATCCACAGGTGCCTGGCCCATGCCGGTGACAACGACATGGGTGGGATCCAGGTTGTGCGGCTCCGAGAGAGTGACAGTATCGCCCCGTGCCACCTCGTACACAGTGATTGTCTGGCCGATAGCCTGCGGCCTGCCAACGACACGGGGCGGTGATTGTGCCTCGGTTGCAGCATCCATCGCCAAGGCATTTGTTGCCGTTGGCTCCGCCGCTCTTTGTGCGGCGACTGCCGGCGGTGGCGCCGGCAAAGGTGCAGGTGCGGCAAGCGAGAAATTCTTTTCGCTCGCTGGCGCCTTCGCGAGATCACGCCTTTCGGCGACATCGCCGCGACCCGCTGCTGCTCGATTCAATATCTCAGGCGCGCTTTCCCGCGATGTGCGTCCACCGGTAACGCCACCTGCTGCCGCGGGCGCAGTCGCGATTTTCCGCTGCACAATCGGTGCGGAGCCGTTCGCGCCCGCGGGAGCGCCCGCACGAGCGTTCGTAGCAGCCTCGTCCGCAACCGGCGCCGTCGGGGTTGCAGAATTCGCAGTGGATGGTGCTGACACGGCTTGGCTTTCCTGCCTGGCTGCTGCAGTGAACACATTCCTCTCTGTCTTGTCCTCTGAGGAGCCGGAATTCAGTACTACGAATGTGCCCGTCGCCACCACGAGAACCGTCGCGGCGATCTTCCACACCATTGGATCAATGCGTTTTTTTGGCGCGGCGGCCGGAATGACTCCGCGCGGCGCGTTATCCAGCGCCGTCAGGATTCGCGATGAGGCGGCGATAAAACCGCGCGCTTCAGCCACCGCTGCCTGACACTGCTGACAATCCTTGACGTGCGCGTCCACACGCGCTGCTTCATCGGCGCTCAGCGCGCCGTCCAGCCAGGCGTGAATCGTACCTTCGTCAGGATGCTGCATTCTTCTCTCTCTCTTCTCGGTCCTTCTGCAAGGCTTCGTAGCTCTCCACAAGGCGACGGCGCGCGCGTGACAGCGTTGTGCCCACTGACCCCGGCGAAAGCTCCAGTGCTTCCGCGATCTCGTTGTAGTCCAGTCCTTCCTCTCGCATCAGCAGCGCCAGTCTGTCGCGCTCGGCTAGAGCATCGACAGCCTTGCGCGCCATTGCTGCTTCCTGCGCGCGCTCGAGCGTGGTCTCCTGCGGCTCGACCATCGTCTCGCGCTCCTGTTCCGCCAACAGCGCGAGATGCTTGCGGCGTCTGATGTCTTTCCTGGCTTCGTCACGCACGAGATTGGTCGCCACCGCAAAAAGCCACGCCCGTTCGTTCTGTATCGATCCCTGCCTCAGCGCGCGCACGAATGTCTCCTGCGCGACTTCTTCAGCCCAGTCGCGATCTCCCAGACGCCGCGTCAGATATCTCACCAACGCGGCGTTGTACGTTCGGAAGAGTCGTTCGACGTCGGTCACTCAATCACCAGCGGTCTCTCAACAAGGTTAGATCACGATCGCTCAGACTTTCTATGCCTGACTGGGTCAGCTCGATCGCCATGCTCCGGCCGACGACGATCACACGCTCGCCGACAGAAAACGCTTCACGCAGATCGGGCTGCAGCTCAAGGACTCTGAAATAAGCATCGGAGTAGGGCTTTATGCGCAGGACCGTGCCGCCTTCCTTATAACGCACGTCCGTCCACACACTGTCCCGCAGCACGAAGGTGACGTTACCCGCGCGCACGGTACCCGCTTGCTTCGCCATCCCGGAAGCAGCGTCTGCGGCAGCCACATTGGTCACGGAGCGTTGTGCTGCCGCGGCCTTGGCGGCTTCGAATTGAACCGCTGGTGCAGGCGCGGATGCCGCGCCGGTCACGACCGTCTGAGCATCGAGTCTTCCCGAAAGCCGGCGATCCCGCATTCCCGGCTCGACCACCAGATAGGATGAAAACTCGGTCGGAATTCCAAATCGCTCGCCAAGATCTCTGATTTCGTCATCGATCTCGCGCGAGCTGCCGTTCTTGCGCTTCTCCGCGCTCAGATATCCGACGCGCTGCGTCGCCCACAGGCGAGCCACGAAACTGTTTTCGCGTGAGCGTTCGGGGAAATAAACACGACTGGTCCAGGTCACCGGTCCGCTCGTCGTCTGTCCATCGAAGCGTAGGACCGCATTTCCGCTCCCATCGTAGCGGGTGAGCAGGACAAGATCTTCGCCCGCAAATATGTCAATCGGCCCCGAGGGATGCATCTTGCGCAGACGGACGCCGTCGGCGCGAACACGCACATCCGTAACGAGCGGGCTCGTCAGTCGGCTGGCCACGATTCCCACCGCCCGCTCCACCGATTCGTCCGGTCTGACGAAGCTCGCTGTGCCGCGGCCTTCGAGTGCAAGCTGCTCGATCAGCGACACGTTCAGATCTGCACCGACTCCGAACGTGAATAGCCGCCGCGAGCCACGACGCTTCGCCACATTGCGAGCGATCGCGTCCGCGCTGCGCTCACCAACCGTTGGTTGGCCGTCCGTCAGGAAGAGTATGATTGGCAGCCGGCCCGACTCGACGCGCGCCGAAAGCGCCTCATCGAGCGCGCCGGAAATGTTCGTTGACCCCTGCGCATCGAGATCATCGAGGTAACGCTCGGCCGCACGAACGTTCTCGCGTGTCGCTGTCGAGAAGTCATCGCGAAAGGTTCGCACGTCACTCGAGAAGTCGATCAGACGGAAGCGATCCGTAGGCGACAGCGTGTGCAACAGCTGCTTACCGGCTGCCCGTGCCTGTTCCATCTTCTGCCCGCTCATCGAGCCTGATACGTCGAGAACGAACGTCACATCTCTCGGTACCGCGCGCGGACGTACCGCCGGCGGCGAGAGTGTTATCAGCGCAAAGCCGTCGTCGTTGCCTGGCGCATTCGCCAGCAGCGAAATGGCAGCGCTGGTCGAGCGCCGGACCGGGATAAGGAGCGTGACCTCTCCGCGCGCGTCCCTTACCTCGAACCGGCGCAGCGACCTGCGATAACTCGAGGCGAAGACGCGATCGCTGCCGTTCCCGCTGTCGTCGTTGCGCTGCGATGCGTACCCTTCCTCGAACAGCGAGTGCGTGGGTGAGTACGCAGTCCCGTACATGGGGTCGTCGGGATAGGTGAGCACAAACGACGTGCGGCCTTCCAGCTGACGATCTCCCGCGTATTGATTCGTCCGCATGCCGCGGAAGTAGTCGATCCTCAGCGCATCGCCTTCACGCGGCGCGACAGTCTGGAAGCGCACGACGACCTTCTTCTGCTCGCCGGGAGCTATCGGAAAGATTCTCGCGCGAAGCAATCCGTAGCCCATCCACTCGAGAAGAGCTGGGTCACGCTGTCTGCGGACGATTTCTTCGTATATCTGTCTGGCGCGATCCGCGCTCATCGTCTCGCCGGAAACCATCTCGCCGTTGATCGAGAGCTTGAGATCCTGGAACGCCGCACCCTTTGGCAGCGGAAACATGAAATCCGCTTCACCGACTCTGCTGCCGCGGTTCACGAACGTCTCGGTGATTTCGTATCGCAGCACCCGATCGACGAGATCGACCCGCACGTCGCTGCTCAGACGATAGACGTCGGGCGATTGAATTCCACAGGACCGCATGACGCACGGCATTCCGGGTCGGCATGGAGGCGGTGTCGGGCACGGCAAAGGCCGCGGTGGTGCATCTATGATTTGTGCAGAAACGATTCCGGGAATGCTGATGAGGGCTGCCAGTAGTAATGAGCGCATGACGCACCAGTAGAAGTGGGTTCTACTATGAGACGTCAGCCGTGGCGCTACTTACACACTGAGTTAAGCCACCCGTTTGGGGGCTTCGGGTTCATTACGGCTGAGGGAACTCCCATTACCCCGCAACCAAACTACCCCAACCTCGCACCCCTCAGTTGCGGTGCTAGCGTCGCGCCTTTTTTCGCCGCTTGGTCAGGTCCTTCCTCTCATCAACCCGGACGGCGAGCAGCTGCTGGTCGGCCCGCACCATCGTGCTCTCAAAGCTCTCGTTGCCTTTCCGCGCCGCCCACCCCATTGAGAATGGCACCGGCGCCGACGTCGGTGCGGCGGATCGAAGTCGGTCGACAACGTGCGCGGTTTGATCTTCGTCGGAATCGCACAGCACCACGAGAAACTCATCACCGCCGACCCTCACGACTGCCTCCTCCGCGCGAACGTGGCGCATGAGGAAGCGCGCCATCTTCACTAGCACCGCATCGCCTTCCGCGTGGCCGTTGGTGTCGTTGTATTGCTTGAAGTGGTCGACATCGAGATAGATGCAGCCCCATTCACCTTTGGGCTGCGCCTCGCACTGCCGCATCACCGTATTCAGATAGCGGCGATTGTAGCAGCCGGTGAGCGGGTCGCGGATGCTCAGCTCCAGCAGCTGCGTCTGCAGCTCCTTGCGCTGTGTGATGTCAACCAGGATTCCGTGACAGTACTTCTCACCGGTATCCGGGTCTATGGAAAGGAATGCGCTATCCACCACTGTTCGCGTCTTTCCATCGCGACGGGTTAGCTGGAACTCGACATCGCGCACCGACCCTTCCCGTTCGAGCTGCGCCATTTCGCGCTGCCGCACTTCGGGCCTCACGAAATCTCCGGTGCGATATCCTTTCAGATCCTCGAGCGATTCGACACCGAACATCTCGAGGAACGCAGGGTTCGCATCGACGATCTCGCCGTCGAGGGTGGTGATGTAGATTCCCTCCTTGAGGCGCAACGCCAGCTCGCTGAGCGTACGTGGATCACTCAGACTGCGAAACTTTTTGGTTTTTTTGGGCTTGGTCTTTCGCGATGGCTGGGTACGGCTCACATCAACTGCCTCGCCGGCGGCATGTCCGTTGCTTTATGGAGGGGCACAGATTGGAGAAATCATGCCACCCAGACAAGACCAGAAACAGACTCAACCTTCGACCAGTAAGCAAGCCGACGGTGATTCGGGCACTCGCTCGGGTCAGCCCAATCCGGAAGAGGTACCCTCTCGTTCGACTGAGCACAAAAGCGGGTACGGCGGCGAGAAGGGCTCGCCTCGCACCAGCTCCGATAAGGGCGAGACGCAAGAACGGAGCTAGGCCCCGGGTTTCCGTCTTTCAGCAGCACGTTCGGCCCGCAGGTTCTGGACGATGAGTTTCCGCACCGCCGGTATTCATCACGTCACCGGCATTGCCAGCAATCCGCAGCGGAATCTCGACTTCTATGCCGGCATCCTCGGCCTGCGCCTCGTCAAGCGCACTGTCAACTTCGACGATCCCACCACTTATCACTTCTACTTCGGGAACGAAGGTGGAAGTCCGGGAACGATCCTCACCTTCTTTCCTTGGCCGGACGCGCGTCGCGGCCGCCAGGGCGGCGGACAGGTGGCTGTCACCTCCTTCTCGATTCTCCCCAGCTCGGTCGGTTTCTGGATCGAGCGACTGATCAAGAAACGGGTCGAGTTCGAGCAACCGGTCGCTCGATACGATGACGAGCGCGTCATCGCCTTCAAGGATCACGAAGGATTCATGGGCGAGCTCGTCGCGCACCCGTCGGTCGACGCTCAACCCGGCTGGTCCGCCGCTGGAGTACCGCCCGAGCACGCCATCCGGGGCATTTACTCCATCACGCTCTGGCTCGATGCCAACGAGCTCACCGGCCAGCTCCTCACCAACACGCTCGGGTTCGAGTTAGTCCGCGAGCAGGGAAGCATCTTTCGCTACACTGCGGGAAAGGGCGGGCCGGGTACAATTGTCGACCTGCGCTGCGTTCCGGGAATCTGGGCCGGTGTGATGGGCGCGGGCACGGTGCATCACGTCGCGTTTCGCAGCGCCAGTGAGGCCGAGCAGATGAAAGTTCGCTCGGAGCTGACTACGCTCGGCTACAACGTCACTCCGCAGCTTGACCGCGATTACTTCAAATCGATCTACTTCCGCGAGCCGGGCGGAGTTCTGTTCGAGATCGCGACAGATGGCCCCGGATTCGCCGTCGATGAGCCACTCGAAGCGCTCGGTCAACTACTCAAGCTGCCCGACTGGCTCGAGCCGCGTCGGTTTGAGATCGAAGCACTGTTGCCGAACATCCACGTCCCACTCGAGTTGCGCGGACCCAACGCATGAATCAGGATCTTGGCTTCATTCACCGTTTTCTGCCCGCTGATGATCCTGTCTCGTCGGATACACTGATCGTCCTGCACGGCACGGGCGGGAATGAGAGCGATCTGATTGGAATAGGACAATCAGTCGCACCGGGGGCGGCAATACTGAGTCCGCGCGGCAACGTCAGCGAAAACGGCGCTCCACGTTTTTTCAAGCGACTAGCCGAAGGAGTGTTCGATCCAAAGGAAGTCCGCTCCCGCGCGGAGGAGCTCGCTCGATTCATTCGCGGAGCGGTGATCACCTATCGACTGAATCCCGAGCGCGTCTTCGCTCTCGGTTACTCCAACGGCGCCAACGCGGCATCGACCGTGATGCTGGTCGAGCCGGGGATCCTGAGGGGCTCGGTGCTGTTCCGTCCAATGGTGGTGTACGAGCCGACGGAGCGGCATGATCTTACCGGTTCTTCAGTGTTCATTTCCGCCGGGCGGATGGACCCCATCGTTCCGACATCGAGCGTTGAGCGTCTGGTCGAGCTCTTCGAATCATCGCACGCCGAAGTCACACTCAAGTGGCAGCTGACCGCGCACAATCTCGTGCCGAGCGAGGTGCGCGAAGCCGCCGATTGGCTCGCCCTGCAACGTCAACGAGTATGAGCTAGCTTGCACTTATGTCCCAGTCTACAGATACCTCCGCCCCTCCCCGCGCAGCTTCAGCTTCTCCAGCAGCTTCTTCCGGACAATCGCTCGAGCAGCTTTGCATCAATGCGATCAGAGTTCTCGCGATGGATGCCGTCCAGAAAGCGGATTCGGGCCATCCGGGAACTCCGATGGCACTCGCGCCACTCGCTTACGTGCTCTGGACGCGCCATCTAAGGTATGACCCTGCTGATCCGACCTGGCTCAATCGCGATCGATTCGTTTTGTCGGCAGGTCACGCGTCGATGCTCCAATACAGCGTCTTGTACCTGACCGGTTACGACGTCAGCCTCGACGACATCAAGCAGTTCCGGCAGTGGGAAAGCAAAACGCCTGGGCATCCCGAATACGGCTACACGCCTGGTGTCGAGACAACCACTGGCCCGCTCGGTCAGGGAATCGGCAATGCGGTCGGGATGGCAGTCGGTGAAGCGCATCTGGGTGCGGTCTTCAATCGCGATCAGAAGATCATCGATCACCACATCTATTTCATCGCCAGCGATGGCGACATGATGGAAGGCGTTTCGCACGAGGCCGCATCCTTCGCCGGCCACGCGAAGCTCGGCAAGCTGATCGGATTTTACGACGACAATCACATCACGATCGAGGGCGATACAGCACTCACTTTCAGTGACGATACCGCTAAGCGTTTCGAAGCGTATGGCTGGCACGTTCAGCACGTCGCCGATGTCAACGACCTCGCGGCTCTCAACAAGGCAATCGACGCCGCCAAAGCCGAAACACGTAAGCCATCGCTCATCGTCGTTCGCTCGCACATTGGCTACGGCAGTCCGAACAAGCACGACACCGCTGAAGCACACGGATCACCGCTCGGCGCGGAAGAAATAGCACTCACCAAAAAGGCACTCGGCTACCCTTCCGAGGAGCCGTTTTACGTTGCACCGGAAGCGTTGCGCTTCTGGCGAGACGCCGCCAGGCAGCGCGCCAGGGCGCACGATGAGTGGAACCGTGTGTACGCGGCGTACAAGACATCTAATTCAGACCTCGAGCGCGAGCTGCAACGGCGGTTGGCGGGCGATCTTCTTCCAGGCTGGGAAGAGCTGATTCCTGTTTTCACCGCCAAGGACGGTAATGTCGCCAGCAGAGCGGCGTCGGGAATCGTCCTCAACGCGATCGCAAAGAAAGTCCCCGAGCTGATCGGGGGATCGGCGGATCTGGCCAGCTCGACCAACACCATCATCAAGGGTGAGCCAAGCTTCTCGGCGGAAAATTACGCCGGCCGCAACTTCCATTTCGGAATTCGTGAGCACGGAATGGGATCGATCATGAACGGCATGTCACTTACGGGAGGAATCATCCCGTACGGTGCAACGTTCCTGATCTTCTCGGATTACATGCGACCGCCGGTGCGTCTCGCCGCGATCATGGATCGGCATGTCATCTACGTGTATACGCACGATTCGATCGGGCTTGGAGAAGATGGCCCCACGCACCAGCCTATCGAGCAGCTCAGTGCGTTGCGCGCGATTCCCGACATGACGGTGATTCGTCCAGCTGATGCATCGGAGACAGCGGAAGCGTGGCGATTCGCGCTCAAGCACAAGGAAGGGCCGGTGGCGCTGGTGCTGACACGGCAGAAGCTGTCATTCATCGACAGGACCAAGTACGCTGCCGCGGCCGGTTTGGCGCGCGGTGCTTACGTGCTCGCTGATGCTCCCGGTGGCCCTCCCGAAGTCGTGCTGATATCGAGCGGGTCGGAGGTCGGGCTCATTCTGGACGCGCAGAAGAAACTGGAGTCAGACGGCATCCGCGCGCGCGCGGTCAGCATGCCGAGCCACGAACTTTTCGCGCATCAGGATCAGGCATATCGCGACAGCGTACTTCCCAGGGGGGTCAAACGCATCGCGATGGAGGCCGCGCATCCGATGTCGTGGTACAAGTGGGTTGGGGATGACGGCGTGATCCTCGGACTGGAGAGGTTCGGTGCATCGGCGCCCGCCGCGACGATTTATCAGCACCTCGGCATCACCGTAGACCACATGGTTCGAACCGCCAAACAACTCCTTGGGAAGAACCAGGACCGATAGCGCGCTGCATGATTAACGGCAACTCGCCCCTGCTCAAGGACATCAGCGTCACGCTCAATCCCGACACCCCCGAGTGGCCGGGCGATACTCCGTTCACCTGCGGCTGGTCGTCGCTGATGGGAGCTGGAGCAAGCGTGAACGTTTCTTCGTTCAATTCGAGTCCGCATGTCGGCACACACGCGGACGCCCCTCTGCACGTCCGCGAAGGATGGTCGGGGTCCCACGAGCTGTCGCTCGATGCGTTTTACGGACCCGCAATCGTTGTCGACGTGTCGAGTCTCGACAAGGAAATAAGCATCGAGGACCTGGAGAAGATTCAGTCGCTTCCATTCGTCGAGCGCTTGCTCCTGAGGACCGGCAGAACGATCGCCGCGGGTGCATTCCCGGAAGATTGGCCCACGCTCTCCGAAACCTGCGTGCGCACTCTGCTCGGGCGCGGGTTGCGTTTACTGGGCGTCGACGCTCCCTCGGTCGATGCACGTGAGAGCAAGAATCTCCCTGTTCACAACATGCTGTTCGCCGGAAACGCGGCGATACTCGAGAATCTGGATCTGCGGCGCGTTACACCTACCATGTACGAGTTGATCGCCTTCCCACTCAAACTGATGGCGCTCGATGCGGCGCCTGTTCGGGCTGTTCTCAGGCAACTCGTAACCTAGCCCAGCCGCTCGCGGCATGTCGTATGCGCCAGTGCACGCTTTCAGGCACTACGACTCGCACCAGACCTGCAAAGAGATTATGCAAAGCGATTCCGGCCACACGACCTCGCTGTGGATGGGCACGACCGACCTCCCGCAATTCCAGCCCCTTACACAGGATCTTCGCACAAACGTCTGCGTTGTCGGAGCCGGCATTGCCGGTCTGACAACCGCTTATTTGCTGGCGAGAGCGGGACGCGCCGTAGTCGTCATCGACGACGGACCAATTGGCGGCGGCGAGACCAGTCGCACAACCGCGCACCTTACCGCGGCGCTCGACGACCGGTACTACAACATCGAGAAGCTGCACGGCGAAGAAGGAGCAAAGATCGCCGCCGAAAGTCACATGTCGGCAATCCATCGGATCGAGAGTATTGCTTCCATGGAAGACATCGACTGTGACCTCGAGCGCGTCGAAGGCTACCTGTTCCTCGGCGGCAAGGACACGCGCAAGGAACTCGAGCGCGAGCTCGCGGCGACTCATCGCGCCGGATTGACCGACACGCAGATCGTCGATCGAATTCCCTTGAGCTTCTGGGACAGCGGGCCGGCGCTGCGTTTCCCCCGCCAGGCAACGTTTCATCCGCTCAAATATCTGAGAGGACTCGTTCGCGCCATTTTGCGCGACGGCGGCCGCATTTACACCGGTGTTCACGCCGAAAAAATCGTCGATGGTGAGCCGGGGAAAATCACCACCACCGGCGGTCACGTCATCAGCGCCGACAACATCGTCGTTTGCACCAACACGCCGGTGAACGATTGGCTGATCATCCACAGCAAGCAAGCTGCGTATCGCACCTACGTTATTGCTGCGCGAGTTCCGAAAGGAGCAGTTCCGCACGGATTGTATTGGGACACACCGGATCCATACCACTACATCCGCCTTCAGGCCGCTGAAGACAAGTCAGGACGTGAGCTCGACTACGAGATGTTGATCGTTGGCGGCGAGGATCATAAGACAGGCCAGGCCGACGACACCGAGGAACGATTCACCCGCCTCGAACAGTGGACGCGCGAGCGTTTTCCGATGGTCGAGAGCATAGAGTACAAGTGGTCCGGGCAGGTGATGGAGCCCGTCGATTACATGGCGTATATCGGCAAGAACCCGGGCGCCGATCAGCACATCTGGGTCGCCACCGGTGATTCGGGCAACGGAATGACGCACGGCACAATTGCCGGCATCATTCTGAACGAGTTGGTGCAGGGACGAAAGCACCAATGGGCAAGACTTTACGATCCATCGCGGGTAAGGATCAAAGCTGCTCCGGAATACGTGAGGGAAAACATCAACGTCGCCGAGCAGTTCAAGGATTATTTCACCAAAGGCGAGCTCGACGACATCGCCGCGATCCCGGCCGGTGAGGGAGCAATAGTTGGTCGCGGCCGCGGCAAAATCGCGGTGTATCGCGACGAGCACGGCACGCTGCACCAGCGCTCGGCAGTTTGCCCGCATCTTTACTGCATTGTGAACTGGAACGGGACGGAGAAAAGCTGGGATTGTCCCTGTCACGGATCACGCTTCGATCCTTACGGCAGCGTCGTAAACGGCCCCGCTATAGTCGGGCTTTCTCCGGTCGCTCCGGGGCGGCAGAAGAAGCCCGCCGAAGAGACGCAGTAACGCGATACTGTTTCCCATCATCCCGAAGCTCGATCGATTCCCCGATCGATCGGCCGTCGATTTCCATCTCGACGGTGCCCGATTGCAGTCCGTCAGGGTTGTCGACCTTGATTTCGTAAGTCGACGACCGGAATCGATATTCGATCGTGAAGCTCTTCCAGCCGGCAGGGATGCACGGCTTGATGAACAGCTGGTCGCCCCGTTGCTGGAATCCGAGTATCGCTTCGAGTCCAACGCGGTACATCCAGCTCGCTGACCCGGTGTACCAGGTCCAGCCGCCGCGGCCGAGATGGCCCTTGGCAGTGTAGATATCCGCCGCCACGACGTATGGCTCGACTTTGTACACGTCGACCGCTTTCGCATCGCTCGCGTGCGTGATCGGGTTCAGCATCTGGAAGAGATCAAACGCCCGGTCACCTTTCCCCTGCAGCGCTGTCGCAAGAACGGCCCACAGTGCAGCGTGCGTGTACTGTGCTCCGTTCTCTCTCACACCGGGTAGATAGCCCTGAATGTATCCGGGGTCATGCGTGGTCTTGTCGAACGGTGGCGTCAGGAGCATGATGAGCCGCGCGTCGTCGCGCACGAGATGCTTGTTGAGCGACTCCATCGCCTGACGCGCGCGATCAGGATTGCCCGCACCCGAAATGATGCTCCAGCTCTGCGCAATCGAGTCGATCTTGCACTCGTCACTTGTTCGCGAGCCGAGCGGTGAGCCGTCGTCGAAGTATGCGCGGCGATACCATTCGCCATCCCACGCCGAGCGCTCAACTGCTTCTACGTACGCATCGGCCTTTGCCAGCATCTCGTTGCTGACTGCAGTATCCCCTCGTTTGCCGGCGTGATCGGCAAATTTTCGGAGTGTCGAAATCAGGAACCAGGCGAGCCAGACGCTCTCCCCTTTCCCTTCGATGCCGACACGGTTCATTCCGTCATTCCAGTCGCCGCTGCCAATCAACGGCAGGCCATGTGGTCCGGCAGTGCTCGCTCGGCGCAGAGCACGCACGCAATGATCGTAGATGCTGCCGACTTCGTCCGACACTTTCGGCAGATCGTAGACCTCGTGCTCGTCGGGATTGAGCTCGCGCATCGTCAGGTACGGGACTTCGACGTCAAAAATCCCGCGATCGCACGCGACGTTCACGTAGTGGTCGATGACGAACGGCATCCACACCAGGTCGTCCGAGAACTTCGTTCTTACTCCTCGCCCGCTCTGCGGATGCCACCAGTGCTGCACATCACCCTCGACAAACTGGCGCGACGCGGCTCGAATGATGTGCTCCCTCGCCACACCCGGCTCGGCGTACACGAAAGCCATTGCGTCCTGCAGCTGATCGCGGAATCCGTACGCGCCACTCGACTGATACAGCGCTGACCGGGCCCACATGCGGCACGAAAGAGCCTGATACAACGACCAGCGATTTACAATCAGATCGAAGGTAGGCTCTGGCGTGGTGACCTTGATCGTATCGAGTCTGCGGCGCCAGTCCTGAGCGTTCGAGTCGACCGACACTCGTGCCGCTTCCGGAGTACGATGACGACCGATGATTTCCCTGACTGCCTCTTCGTTCTCGGCCGCGCCCAGCAGCATCACGACATCCTTGGACTCGCCGGGTTCGATCGTCACACTCACCTGCAGCGCGCAGCATGGATCGATAGTGGCGCCAATGGCGCCCGAGAGCCCCGCCCGTTCAAGAGCCGCGGGACTCGAGATCGTTCCGTTCCGTCCCAGAAACTCACGTCGGTCGGCGGTATAGTACGCAACCCGCTCGCTTATCGATGCAAATGCCACCGTGTCGGCAAATTGTGAATCGAAGTAGTTGCGCGCGAACATCGACTGTGTCGCTTCGTCAAAGCTGGTGCGGATCTGGTACTGCGTGAGCTCGCGCGTGACGCCGAGCACCCACTCCAGATACCACGTGAGGGTGATCTTTTTCTTCGCTGTCGTGTCATTGCGCACCGTCAGCACACTGATCTTCACGGGGTCCGATTTATCGACCCCGATGCGGAGCGAAGTCGCGATCCCCTGATGCGCATGATCGAACACGGAGTAACCGGCTCCGTGACGGACCTTGTACGGCGTCGGCTCGTGGATCGGCAAGGCGGTTGGCGTCCACAGATCTCCCGTCGAGTCATCACGGAGAAACACGCAATCGCTCGAAGGATCGCGCACGGGATCGTTGTGCCACGGAGTGATGCGGTAGAAGAAACTGTT
>JADMIO010904361.1_pt1 | contig 54887 bp, 56 predicted proteins | sample 8958161 | NCBI WGS metagenome assembly JADMIO01 (sample SAMN16585339, study PRJNA669376) | soil metagenome | isolation source: Crop rotation soil | place: USA: Cullars Rotation, Alabama | collected 2011
CCGCGACTTCAAGTCACGTGAATTCCAAGCTTCGGATCCCACTGTGCTGGAAAGGCTGATAGTGGTCGACGTCGACGCCGCGTGGATGAAAGAGCACCGCGGCCAAAATCAACACGGCGAGGGAGAGGAAACCTCCGAAGCCCATGCCGATCGCGGCAATTGCGCGATTCGTCGCGATGTAGGTCTCATCCCACTTCTCCTCGATCGCGCCGGACGAATAGAAGTAGTAGAGATAGGGGGAGATCGATGCACCGAGCACACTGACGGCGATGAACCAGTAATGGGCCTTGTTCTCGCTTGGGAGAGTCGGCAACAAACCTCGGGCAATGGCACCGTAACTCGGATGCAGCTTCACGGCGCCAACGGCAAACGCGATCGTCACCAGGCCGAGCAACGAGACACCGTTTTCGATGGTGCTGAAGCTCGTTCTCCAGATCAATCCCCACGATACCAGCGCAACCGGCAACACCCAAATAGGGAACGCGATGCCGGTGGCCATCTCGATCGCGACTGCGACGCCGCCAATCTCCGCCGCGAGGACGAGCAGCGAGACGCCGAGCATGACGATCAGCGGCGCCGCGAAGAAGTTCGCGCCGAACCGTTCGCGCATCGCATCGGGAATCGTGTGCTTGCTGACCGCCGAGAATCGCCCGGACATCTCGACGAGGAACCCGATGCACAACGTGCCAAGCGCGATCGACCAACCGAGCTGAAAGCCGAACGCGGCGCCGGCTTGCGCCGCGGTGGCAATCGATCCGATCTCGAGAAACCCGCCGACACTGGTCACGATGCCGAGGCCGATCTCGAGGATCTTCTTCATGGACTGTGGCGCGGTGTTTAGCGAATCATAACAGCATATCCAGCGCGCTCGCCCTGTGCGACCTCCCACTCCGACTCCGCGAGCCACCGGCGGATGCTGAAGAGTGCCGCTATGAGATAACCAACGCTTCCCGGGATCCACATGATCATGCCGGCCAATTGTTGATCGGCCAGTGGAGTCAGCCCAAAGTGCGCGGACCGCATGTAGTCGGCATACCACGGACTGCGCGCGAACGTCATGAGCGCCCCGAGGACGCCTGTGTGGACTGCCGTGGTGAACAACAACAGGATCGACAGCCCGCGTCGCGCGCGTCGAACGGGATTCAGGACTGCCCACCAGAATGCGATGCCCGTCGCGAGAAAGCTCACGTGCTGAACGGCGTGGATGATGTCATTTCGGATCGCGCGCTCGAAAAGACTTGGTATATGCCACAGCCAGATTGCGAGGCCATGCAGAAACCAAGCGATTGCCGGCCTGGTAATGAAAGCGCTCGGACGGCGGATGAACGGTCGTCGTGCGAAGTGCGCGACCGGCACTCGCCAACGGCGCGGAAGTAGCCAGAGTCCGACGATAAGTGGTCGGCCGAGGACGATGAGCGGTGCTGCAACCGTCATCAGCAACTCGTGCTGGACCATGTGTGCGGAGAAGAGTTCCTCCGACAGCTCATGGAGCGGCGGTAACACCGCCGCCGCAGCGACCCCGATGCCGACTATCAGCGGGATCGCGTGCCGTAGCCGCGTCACGCGCGCGCGCACGGATGGAAGACGAATGCCGATGCCCACTGCGCGAGGATGACCACTGATGAGAAAATGGTCGTCGCGAGAGCAAGTAAGGCGATGAAGCGCAAGTTCGAATCGGCCGTATTCTGCTCATCGTCCGTGCCCTTGCCGACGCCTGCCCAGCGCCGGTAGGCCACCATTCCAGCCACAATCGATAAGCACACGCAGATCGCCGGGGCGATATGCATGACGGACGGCACATTGTGACCACAGGCCCACATGTTCACGGCATACATGAGCTCCTGGTTCACGAGCGCGAGCACCGGACCAGCGAGTAGCGCGACGGTCGTGTCAGAGTATACGCGGGCCGACATAGACAATGAGATAGATCGGAATCCAAATGCCGACGGTGAAATACCAATAGAAGCTGTTGTCAGCCGTGTCACTAAAGGCCTTGACCGGCATCGGTTTCACAAAGTAGAACAGCGTGAGTCCGAGGGTGTCGATGACGTCGAGCAGGAGCAGGGACGAATGAAACCCGACGATGGTCCACGCCGCACTGCTGTAGGCGTTCGTGTCCCATCGTGTGTTGAGCGCCCAGAGGTCCCACCAACGAATGACGAGCGTGGCCGTTGCGACAATCGACAAGACGACGAGCCATCGTTTGACGGCAGGTTCGTCGAGTCGCTTCCCGGCCTGGGCGGCCTTATAGGCCGGGATGAAGCTCAACAGCATCACCGCGAGGTTGATCGTGGGGATGAGCAAACTTGGATACGGCGTTCGAAGCGGCGGCCAGGTCTCGTAGTTCTGGCGCAGGTAGAAATACGCGGCGACGAGGATCGCGGTCGTCCATCCTTCGATCACCATGAAACCGAGCGTACCCCACCACATCAGGCTGCGCGGGCCGAACGTGACGGTCGGCAGCTCCGCAAGGTCGCCGGCTATTCGCAGGGGCTTCATGCGTGCTCCGGCACAGCGGCGGGCGCTGCAACGCGCTCATGCGGCTTTGGCTTCGTCGCACTCCAGGCCCAGCCGGCCAATCCAAGCAACGACAATGCGAGACCGCCGGGCACGAACCAGGGAGAGAAGATCGACCCGATGAACACGACGCCCATGCAGAGTGCGAGGTAGAATGGCCAGATCGACGGTGTCGGTGCTTCCGCGCGAGAATCAGGGCGAGCGTCGAAGACCGTTGTGATCAGGACCTCTCGGCGATCAGTCCGGAACCCCGTGAGCACCGGAAGCTCGACGGTCGTGTCCCAGAGTGGATGTCTGCTCTCGACGACCGGCGCGTGCAGAAAATTGTAATTTGGCGGTGGAGAAGCGACCGCCCATTCGAGCCCCGACGAGTTCCACGGATTCGCCGGTGCGTCCACGGCGCGCCGGAGCGTCGTCACGACGTTTACGACATACACGAGCACCGACGTCGCGATGGTCACGGCACCAATCGTTGCTACAAGATTGAGAGGACCCCAGCCAGTCGGCGCGAGGTACGTGTACACTCGGCGCGGCATCCCTTCGAGCCCGAGGATGTGCATCGGGAAGAACGTCAGGTTGACGCCGATGACGAACAACCAGAAATGCCATTTGCCCAGCCGCTCGCTGAGCATGCGGCCGGTGAACTTGGGGAACCAGAAGTAGAAGGCGCCAAAGAGCGGCATAACTCCGCCGCCAAGTAAGACGTAGTGCAAATGCGCGACGACGAAGAAGGTGTCGTGCGCCTGCTTATCGAACGCGACCGACGCGAGCATGACCCCGGTGATTCCGCCATTCACAAACGTGAATATGAACCCCAGAACGAAAAGCATTGGGACGGTAAGCTGCGGTCGCGAAGCCCACATCGTCGCGAGCCAGCAAAAGATCTGTACTCCGGTCGGGATCGCGATGAGAACGCTCGCGGCGGTGAAGAGGCTCTGACCGAGCTCGGGGATCGGTGTGGCGAACATGTGGTGCACCCACAGCCCAAACGCGAAGAACGCAGTCGTGATGTTCGACATCACGAGGGCGGTGTAGCCGAACACCTTCCGGCGGCAGAACGTCTCGACGATCGGTGTGATCATGCCGAGCGCCGGGAGAAAGATGATGTAGACCTCGGGATGGCCGAAGAACCAGAAAATGTGTTGCCAGAGGAGCGCGTCGCCGCCTTCGGCGGGATTGAACCAATGCATGCTCACCGCGCGGTCCGTCGCGAGCATCAGCGTGCTCCCTGTCGCAACAGCCGGCATGGCGAAAATGATCATGAACGCGACGACGAGCTGTGCCCACACGAAGATCGGAATGCGATTGAGTGACATTCCTGGCGCGCGCATCTTGAACGTCGTGACGATGATGTTCACGGCGGCGGTGAGCGCGGAGATCTCCGTGAAGGTCACGACCTGCGCCCAGACGTCGACGCGGTGACCGGGTGAATACTGCGGACCGGAGAGCGGAACGTACGCGAACCAGCCGACGTCAGGCCCCGTGTTCACGAATAGCGAGACGTACAGAAAGACGACGGCGACGACAAAGTTCCAATAGCCAAAGGCATTGAGCTTCGGAAACGCGAGGCTCCGTGCGCCAATCATAAGCGGAACGAAGTACAGTCCCATCGCGGTCATGATCGGCACGGCGAAGAGGAACATCATCGTCGTCCCGTGTGTCGTGAACAGCTGGCTGTATCGATCGGGACCGATGAGCGTATTCTCAGGACGCGCGAGCTGCGCTCGCATCAGCGCGGCCTCGATACCTCCGGCGATGAACATGAGAAACGCCGTCACGATGAGCCGCTTGCTGACCGTTTTGTGATCGATGGCCGACAGCCATCCGAGGAGTCCGGACCCGTCGCTCCAAAGGCTCGAGAGCGTGCGCGACTCGCGCTCGATGTCGTCCGGGGCAATCGTGACGTCCGCGGGAAGCGCAGGGCGAGGGTTCGTCATTTCAACGTCTCCAGGTACGCGAGCAGTGCATCGAGTTGCACAGCGCTCAGCGGGCTTGGGGGCATTTTTGCTCCAGGCTTGATCATCTGGGGATTCAGCACCCAGCGGCGGAGGTTCTCTTTCGTGTTGGCGAGTGTGCCTGCGGCGATCGTCGACCGACTCTTGAGGTGCGTCAGCGTTGGCCCGACTGTCGCTCTCGCCTCTGTGCCGCCAACCGTGTGACACACCGAGCATCCCGCACTCATGAACACCCGCTGACCGTAGGCGGCCGTCGAATCACTCGGCGGCGGAGGCGACGCGGCCGATGTTGTCAGCCATCGGTTGAAATTCTCTTGTGGCTCGGCGTGAATGACAAACCCCATCTTCGCGTGCTGGAGCCCGCAAAACTCGGCGCACTGGCCGCGATACACGCCGGGTGTGTCGGCGACGAACCAAAGCGACGAGCTATAGCCCGGGATGAGGTCGCGCTTTCCGTGGAGATTCGGCGCCCAGAAGCTGTGAATGACGTCGCGCGATGCGAATCGAAACTGGACCGGTCGCCCAACCGGCACGTGGAGCTCGTTCGCGGTGACCAGTCGTTTGCTGGGATCGGGATCGGCGTAGTGAATTTCCCACCACCACTGATGACCGACCATTTCGATCGTGAGCATCTTCGTGGGCGCCACCGCGAGCGCGCGTCCGACGGTAAAGTCGAACGCGAGAAGGCCAGCCAATATGAGAACTGTGACGAAGAGCGCACCCTTCACGCTGCGTTCGATGCGGGAGCGCGATTCCGGCGTCGTATGCGACAACCCATCGGCGCCGCGGACTCCGCGTCGGCCTCGCAGCGAGAGCAGCATCACCACCACGACGGCGATCCAGACGACGGAGCCGACGCCGAACATCCACCACCATAGCGTCGCGATGGCATGTGCCTGCGCGGACGCGGGATTGAATGCCGATTGCATAGGTCAGCCCTGTCCCGGCGGTCTCGGACCCGAGTTCTTCGGCTTCGCGTTCGGCGTCTGCGACGGAGCTGGCCGGACGTTCATCTCGTCCGACCGCGTCGGCCGAGCACCTTTTGGAGTCAGCCCGCTCAGCGAGCGAACGTACGCAACGAGTTGCCAGATCTGCTGATTCGTCAAACGGTATTTCCACGCCGGCATTCCATTCGCGCGTCCTTCGGCGATCGTCGCGAAGATCTGCGACGGTGTGCTGCCGTAGATCCACTGATCATCCATGAGCGCGGGGCCCATTCCGCCGCCCCCATGGGAATGGCACCCGCTGCAGTTCATCTGGCTGAATAACGTCTGCCCCTCGGAGGTGCCGAAGGCGTTATCGTCGAACGGACCCTCGGAGGTGTCGGCGATGACTGTCGGTCCCGGTTGCAGCGGGACCTGTGCGACGAACTGCGCCGGTGCCGGCGGCGACGGCTGGTTGAGCCGGCGATCTTCGCGCTCACACGCCGACATCGTCGCGGCGACAATAAAGAAGGCGAGCCCAGAGCTTCGAATTTTCATCGCGCCTCCCTCGTGGCCGCGACATCGACGCGCGGCACACCATACGTCGCAAGAATGCTGTCGATCGATGCATGGCGTCGTTCGATGATGTCATCGATCGACGCGCGGAACGTCGAATCTCCTCGGCGAACTCCCATGGCGATGTCGAACACGAAGGGCAGATACGGGAGATCGACGCGAGGCTGTACCGGGACGATGTCGAGAGGCACTGCGCTCTGCTTCGCGAAGTAGCCGGCGAGCGGGCCCCATACGATGGCGACGTCGACGGACCCATTCGCGACCGCATCGACGATTTGCGACGCGGGATGTGGTTGCCGGTAGTCGCCGTAGACGGTAAAGCCGACGACGTTCTGCGTCATTCCGCGGTTCGCGAGCGCGTGCGCCGGCGGCGTATTCGCGAAGTCATCGCCGACGAGCTGCACACCGATGCGAAGCTGTTTGAGGCGTGGATCGTTGAGTGACGCGATCCCGAGACCGCGATCGTGTCGCGAGACGAACACGTACGTCGATTTATAGTACGGGCGGGTCGTCGCAAGCATTTCGACACCGCTCGCGGTTCCGACGACGAGATCGCATGAGCCGGCAGTGAGCGTGTTCCGCACGAAGCCGCGTCGCTGTGCCCACCAGATGTATTCGACCGGCTTGTGAAGCTCACGTCCAATGAGCTCCGCGATCTTGTTCTCGAACCCTTCGCGCGCCGAGTTCGAAAAGGGAAGACTGTTCGGGTCCGCGCACACACGCAGCGCACCTCTCGGTGCGGCGCCACTGAGCAGGAGTAAGAGGCTCAATGGAAGCAAACGAACGGCTTGGAGGGTCATAGCCCAAAGACGTGCAGCATGCCGCCCTTCGTCGACTTCGTCGGAAGGTCGCGCATGGCGTTCACAAACCCCAGCGCCGCAGACGAGTCTCGCGGGTCGAGATCACCGGCGACGATCGCGCCTGACCATCCCCCAACACCTGAGAGCACGGCGACGTACTGGTGCCCGTCTGGACCTTTATAGGTGATCGGCTGGCCGATGATTCCGGAGCCGGTTTTGTATTGCCATAGCAGCGTGCCGGTGCGGGCATCGAGCGCCTTGAACCAGCCGTCCATCGTTCCGTAGAAGACGAGGTCTCCGGCCGTGACCACGGTGCCGCTCCACACGGGGAGATCTTCCTTGACGGCCCAGACCTGCTTTCCGGTGACCGGATTCCACGCCTCGACTTCACCGCGATTCCCGCCGGGACCCGGATACATCTTCACGTTCATCCCGACGTACGGCGTGCCGGCGATGTAATTCGCGGACAGCCCTTCTTCGTCCATACACAAATTCTGATGCGGGATGTACAGCATTCCCGTTTTCGGCGAATACGACGACGGCTGCCAATCCTTCATGCCCGGCGCGGCGGGACAGATATCGCGAATGACTTTCCCGACCTTCGGCTCTTTCTCCGGATTGTACTGGAGCGCGCCGGTCTTGAGGTCGACGCCGCTCGACGATGTAATCGTCCCGAATGGATTGGCCGACAACACCTCGCCGGTCAGCCGATCCATGACGTACACATACCCATTGCGCTCCGGCCGCACGAGTGTCTTCCGGGTCGTACCGCCGATGTTCAAATCGATGAGAATTTGCTCATTGATCCCATCGTAGTCGTGGACGTCATGCGGAGAGATCTGGTACGCCCACACGGCCTCTCCCGTTTCCGGCCGTCGCGCGAACAACGTCGAGGTCCACTTGTTGTCTCCGGGACGAACTTCGGGATTCCATGGCCCCGGGTTCGCGGTTCCGTAGTAGATGAGATTCGCGTCGGGATCGTAGGAGATCCAGCCCCACGTCGTGCCGCCGCCAATCTTCCACGCGTCCGGCGGCCAACTCGACACGCCGAGATCCTTGCCGCGATCCCTCGCGTAGAACGGCTTGAAGTTCGCGCCAATCAGCACGTCGTTGTCCGGGCCCGTGTGGTAGGCGGTCCACACGACCTTTCCAGAAGTCTCATCGAGCGCCTTGAGCCACCCTCGGACGCCCATCTCGCCGCCGGAGTTGCCGACCAGCACTCGCCCCTTCACGACGAGCGGCGCCATCGTGATCGTTTCGCCAAGATTGATGTCCCCGACCTTCGTGTTCCAGACTGGTTTGCCCGTCGCGGCATCGAGGGCGATCGTGTGATCGTCCAGAGTGTTGAAGAACAACCGGCCGTTATCGTAGACCAAGCCGCGATTCACGACGTCGCAGCAGGCGACGCCTTGAGACGCCAGCTCCGGCTTCGGATTGAACGACCACTTCGCCGGAAGGCCGGGCTTCGTGAGGTCGAGCGCATACACGAAGTGCGGGAACGGCGTAATGATGTACATCGTGCTGCCGACGACGAGCGGCGCCGACTCGTGTCCACGCAACACGCCTGTCGAAAACGTGCCGATGCTCTTGAGGTTCTTGACGTTCGATGTGTTGATCTCGGTGAGCGCACTGAATCGCGTCGACGCGAAATCCTTTGCCGGCCGGACCCACTGCCCATCATCTGCCGTGAGATCGACTTCGCCGTTTGCCGGCGCCGCGCCTTTTTGAACCGTCATGCTGGGCGTTGCGCGCGAAGCCTCAGGCTTACAGGAAGCAGTGCTCGCGAGTACAATCGCCGCGGTGATGGAAACGAAAGCGCGTGTCGATCTTCGCTCACTAACCAAGCGTCGTTGACGCATGTCACCTCCGTTTGGGGGCCGATGCGAATGCACAAATCGTTCCGGCTGAAGTCGACGCCGTTCAACTTTCGGTCCGTCGTTTGCACGCACGCGAATTCGAAATGATTGTGATGCTCGACAGCACTTCACGACGCACGTTCATCGCGCGAAGCTCGGTCTTCTTGTCAGCGCTGGCCGTATTGCCACGCGCGCGATGGTTTCCACATGCACCATTCACAGTGCGCATCGGCGTTGTCGGACCATCGATGTCGAGCGATCAGCGCATGGGAGTGGAGCTTGGTCTCGACGAAGCGCGGCATGCCGCAGCGCTTTTCGGCGGCACGATCGTTGACGTTCCGCTCCAATCGCCCGACAAGAGAGATGGGGTGCTGGCAGCAATCATTGGCGGTGGAGACGAGACCTCCACGGTCACATGGACGCGCCACGCTCGCGACACGAGTACGATCTTTATGAACGTTGGCTCCGCGCCGGATCGATTGCGCAACGAAGACTGCTCGCGCGACGCATTTCACATCGCGCCGAGCGACGCGATGCTGCGCGATGCGTTGACGATGGCCGGAGCGTCGCCCAACGCCCGCGCCGAGGCGTGGGATGCGGCACTCTCGCGGTTCGGTGCCGATACGCTGAATCAACGTTTCTTAACGCGCTTCCACGCGCCGATGACGTCGGGCGCGTGGTCGGCCTGGTTTGCCGTGAAGGCCGTCTGGGAGTCGGCCCTCAGACAGAAATCCGGAGAGGCGTCGCGGATCGCCGAGTATCTTGTCCGCGATACGACCCAGTTTGATGGACACAAAGGAACGCCGCTGAGCTTTCGGTCGTCGGATCATCAACTGCGTCAGCCCGTTTATGTGGTATCGAGTATCGGCGGGGCGCCGAAACAGGTTCCGGAAGTCACCGGCGATGAGTCGGTGCGTGACGCGCTCGATCGACTTGGCCGATCAAAGCCATCGTCGGCATGCAAAGCAGGCCATGAGTAAATGCTTACGACTCACAACCGTCTGCGGGGCGATTGCCACCTGCGCACAACTGGCTAGGGCTCAAACCCCGCTGGTCTTCGTGAGCAATGAGGGGTCGCACGACGTAAGCGTTATCAATGCCGCGACAAACACTGTCGTCGCAACCATCGCCGTGGGCGGACGCGCGCGCGGGATTCAGGCGAGTCCCGATCGGAAACACATCTACGTTGCCGTCAGTGACGACCGTCCGCAAACGACGAGTAGCGCGGACGCAATCGCCGTCATCGACATCGCCTCGAGGAAGGTGACGACGACCTATCGAATCGGATCAGACCCGGAGCAATTCGCGGTCACGCCCGACGGCACCCGGCTCTATGCATCGAACGAAGATGGAGGAACCGCGACGGCAATCGATACGCGGACGGGCAAGCAGCTCGCGACGTTCGTTGTGGGCATCGAACCCGAAGGCGTTGCCGTGAGCCCCGATGGTCGCACCGTGTACGTGACGAGCGAAACGAGCAACAGTGTCTCGGTCATCGACGCGCGAACGAACACGGTCGCCGCAAACATCCTCGTGGACCTTCGACCGCGCGCTGCCGCCGTATCGCCTGATGGCAAGCGAATTTTTGTCACGGCTGAAGTCGGTGGGACATTGAGCGTCATCGACGCCGCGACCCATGACGTTATTCAAACGATCCGCCTCGAGCGCGGCGAAGGAAAACCGGTTGGCGTCGCGATCGCAAAAGACGGCAGGCGCCTCTACGTCGCGAACGGTCGAGCCGGGACCCTCTCCGTCATCGACGCGGCGAAATGCACGGTCGTCGCGACGGTCCCAGTCGGCAAACGACCGTGGGGTGTTGCGGTCAGTCGCGATGGGCGTTTTGCCTACACCGCGAATGGGCTGTCGAACGACGTCTCGGTGGTCGACTTGGCGACGAACAAGGTCACGGCGACAATCAAGGTCGGGCAGCGCCCTTGGGGAATCGCGGTCGGCTACTAGAAACCTCCAACCGCGATCCGGAGCGACTCAGCCAGCCGCCGTTTCTCCGCCAAGGAGCGTGAGCACTTCGCCGGTGATGTAGCTCGAGTCCGCATTCGACGCGAAAAACACGTAGCTCGGCGCAACTTCCTCCGGCTGACCCGGTCGTTCCATGGGCGTGTCTTCGCCATGCTTCCCACTCGCGCTCGCCGGCTTGTCCGCGACGTTCAATGGCGTCCAAATCGGGCCCGGCGCGACACAGTTCACGCGGATCTGCCGTGACACGAGGTTCTGCGCGAGCGACTTCGTGAAAGCGTGAATGGCGCCCTTCGTCGATGAGTAGTCCAGAAGCTTCGGGTTGCCTTCAAGACCTGTAATCGATCCCGTGTTGATAATGGCACTTCCCGGCTTCAGCTGGCGAAGCGCGGCGCGAGCCATATAGAAGTAGCCGAAGATGTTCGTGCGGAACGTTCGTTCGAATTGCTCGTTTGTGAGATTCTCGATGTCCTCCTGATGCTCTTGATACGCCGCGTTGTTCACGAGGATGTCCAGTCGGCCAAACTCGCCGACGGTGCGCTCGACGGCCCGGTCGCAAAAGGCCGAGTTGCGAACGTCACCGGGGATCAGCAGGCACCGACCGCCCTCGCGTTCCACTGCGGATTTCGTCTCCTCGGCATCGACCTGCTCCGTCTTGAGGTAGACGATGGCGATGTTCGCACCCTCCCGGGCATACAGAACGGCCACGGCGCGCCCGATCCCTGAATCTCCACCGGTAATGAGCGCCACTCGGCCAGCGAGGCGGGCCGCCCCGCGATACCCCGGTGCCTCGTACTGAGGGCGGGGCGTCATCTTCGCTTCGATTCCCGGCCGCTGCTGATGTTGCTTCGGAAATGGTGGCCGAGGGCGACGGTCGACCTCGGTTCGTGATGATGCTTGCGTACGCTTGGATCGTTTTCTGCTCGCCATTGTCATGCACTCCGGTTTCGATGGCGGCCGCCGTAACAAGAATCGATCCGCCTGCGCCGGGAAACCCGAACTTCGTACGCCTCGGTCGAATGAAACGCGATCAGAAGTCTCGAACGCCTGACGGCCCGCGCCGCGACGACGCGGAGGTGCAAGAGCTGTCCCTCGAGCAAGCCGGGAATCAGCTGCTCGACGAGTGCCGCATGGTTTTGCCGGGTGTGCAAGCGCTCCTCGGGTTCCAACTTGTTGCCGTCTTCAATAGCGGATTTCGCGAGGCGCTTTCGCGTACCGAGCAGATGCTGCATCTCGGGGCGGTGCTCGCGGGGGTCATCTCGATTGCGATCATCATGACGCCCGCCGCAATTCACCGAACGCGCGAGCCGATGCGCGTCTCGAGTGCATTCATTCGGTTGTCGTCTCGGTTGCTGATGCTTGGGATGGTGCCGCTCGCCCTTGGCATCACCGCCGACGTCTATCTCGTCGCCCGAATCCTTTCACAGTCGCCAGATCTTGCCGTCGTCGCGTCCGTCACGTGCGTCGTTGTGTTCATATCTCTGTGGATAATTGTGCCGCGACGCGCACGTCTTCGATCGGATCGACACGGCGACTTTCATTTGACAACTCGGTGAACCGTCGGGAATGGAAATCGCAGTGGGCGCCACTCACGTGCACTCCCGCGTCAACCACATCCGAGGTTCACATATATGGAACTCGAAAGCCTACGAGAGCTCTACATCGACGAGCTGAAGGATCTCTACAGCGCTGAGAAGCAACTCGTCAAAGCGCTGCCGAAGATGGCGAAGAACGCGACGAATCCGGAACTCAAGAAAGCCTTCCAGGATCACCTCGCGCAAACGGAACAGCACGTTGAGCGTCTCGAACAAATCTTCGAATCGCTGGAAGCGAGCCCTCGCGGCAAGAAATGCGTCGGAATGGAAGGGCTGATCGAAGAGGCCAACGAGATGATCGGTGAGGATGCCGAAGAGGAAGTTCTCGATGCTGGGTTGATCTCGAAGGCGCAGCACGTCGAGCACTACGAGATGGCCGGCTACGGCACCGTCCGCACCTACGCGCTGACGCTCGGCGAGTCGGAGCATGCTCAGCTCCTCGAGCAAACGCTCAACGAAGAAAAGGAAGCAGACGAGCTCCTCACTCAGCTTGCTGAAAACTCGATCAATATCGAGGCAGCAGCGGGTGCTGAAGAGTCCGACGAGGAGTCAGCTGGGAGTGGGAGGGAGCGTGAGGTTTCGCGGTCCGTCGCGAAGGAGAGCGCATCGTCTAAAGGACGCGGCTCGTCGACCTCACGGTCGCGGTCTCAGTCGGGTTCGCGCGCATCGGCGCGTTAGTCCGTTAGTCGATTGCCCGCTTGAGCGATCGCGCAAGGTTGCCAGTCCGGCCGACCGCGATCGATTCGAGCGAGAGCCATTCTGCTACCGCGCGAAGTTCATCAGCCAGCGCCGAGGCGACCTCTGATTCGCCTCGGCGGGGCTCGATGTGTGCCGAGTGGACGAGCAATGTCGAGGTCTTCCGATCCGCTTTGAGGTCGACACGCGCGGCGAACGAGTCACCCATGAGGAAGGGAAGGACATAGTAGCCGTAGACTCTCTTCGGCGCAGGAACGTAGATCTCGATTTGATACTCGAATCCGAAGACCGCGCGAGTCCACGATCGCTCCCACATGAGCGGGTCGAACGGCGACACGATCGCTCGGGCATCGATCGACTTCGGAATTCGTACGCCGGGAACCACGTAGGCGGTGTGTTTCCAGCCCTCGACAGACGCGCGCTGTAGCCGTCCTTCTGCCTCGAGCTCATCGAAAATCTCGCGCAAGTTGCCCGCGGGCCGTCGTCCGCTCACGGTGAGCCGATCCCAAAAGCCCTCGACGTGGAAGTACTGCGCGATGTCTTTCGCGGTGCCGACGCCCATCGCGCGCGCGGCACGGACGAGCAACTGCTTTTTCGCGTCGTGCTCGCTGATTGCCGGAGCTGCGAAGACCGTGTGTGGAATTACTCGCTCTGCGAGATCATAAAGCCGCTCGAAGTTTCGTCGACCGGCAACCGCGATGCGGCCCTGGCGAAAGAGAAACTCGACGGCCTGCCGTCCGTCGGACCAACCCCACCATGGACCTGTGCTCTTTCCAGCAATGGAGATGTCGCCCGCGGCGATGGGTCCGCGGCCCGCGATCTCCTCGAAGACGTCTTCGATGTATCTCCGTCGGTTCGACTCGAGTCCGGACCAGTTCTCGACCTGACCCTCCATTCGCCACCGCATGAGGGGAAACAGATCGATCGGTAGCAGACATGCCGCGTGCCCCCAATACTCGAAGAGCTCGCGCCGAGCATGCGTCAACTCATCGAGGATCGCCATGCGATAGGCGCCATACCGCGAGAACACAGGCAGATAGTGCGCACGGGCGAGCACGTTGACCGAATCGACCTGAATCGCGCCGAGTCGTTTCGCCGTGGCTCGAACGTGGGAGATGCCCGCGCGTATTGGTCGAGCGCCACCAAAGCCGAGCGACGCGAGGGCAAGGCGTCGTGCCTCGGAGGATGAGAGACTCAACATGGCACGATCCGGACTGCCTCGGCGAGCATCACGTCAGAATTGCACGCACCCGCGGCATGACCTCCCGCCCAAACAGTTCGATGCAGTGCATCATGTTGTCATGCGACAAGGTCCCGGCGCTGTACTTCATGTTGAATCGCGAAACGCCAAGAGTCTTCGCAGTGTTGGCGATTTTGTTCGCGACGGTCTCTGGTGAGCCGACATAGAGAGATCCGCGCTCGACCTCTTGATCGAACGCCGCGCGATTGATCGGCGGCCACCCTCGTTCGCCACCAATGCGATCGTGCATTGCTTTGAACGCCGGCCAGAACTGCTCGCGCGCCAGTTCGTCGGTGTCGGCGACGTGACCCGGCGAGTGAACGGCAATGGGCAGGCGTTCGAGGCCGAACTGATCCAGTGCGCGGTGGTACAACGAGACGTACTGCGTAAACCTCCGCGGGTCGCCGCCAATGATTGCGAGCACGAGCGGGAAGCCGTACCGCGCGGCGCGGACCACGGACTCGGGACTCCCCCCGACGCCGATCCACGTCTTCAGAGTTCCTGAATCCGGTGTTGGAAAGACCCGCTGGTTTGTCAGGGCGGAGCGGGTTTTCCCGCTCCACGTGACCGGTCCACCTTGCAAGAGCGCAGCGAACAATTCGAGCTTCTCCTCGAACAACAGCTCGTATTGATCGAGGCGATAGCCGAACAGCGGAAACGATTCGGTAAATGATCCGCGGCCAAGAATGACTTCCGCACGACCGTTCGACGCCGCATCGAGCGTGGCGAATCGTTGATAGACACGGACAGGATCGTCCGAGCTGAGCACCGTCACCGCCGACCCGAGACGGATCCGATTCGTGCGGCCGGCGATCGCGGCGAGAAGAACCTCTGGCGCCGAGATCGCAAAATCCGGTCGGTGATGTTCTCCGACACCGATGACATCAACGCCGAGCGAGTCGGCCAATTCCGCCTCGGCGACGACGTCGCGAATGACTTCCGCGTGCGACCGCTGCCGGCCGTCCGGGCCGACGGTGATGTCGCCGAACGTGTCCAGTCCAAGCTCCAACGGCGTCGTCAAAGGACTACTCGTCATGTTGCGTTCTCGCTTCGAGTTGCTCGAACAATGGTTGCGCTCCAGTGGCACGTGTCACCCGGCCCGGCCCACGAAACTTCACGGGACTGGGAACCACCGCGCGCGCTCACCCCTTGCGCATCAGCGCTCCGAGTGGCATCGCAATAGGGTCGATGTCGCCGGTAAGGACGTCATTTCCGCGCTTCGCGATCGAGGTGCCTCATGAAAGTCGCCGAGCTGTTAACTACAAGTCCACAGCCGAGTGAAAGGGTTCGAGATAGGGAGCTCGATTTCTGCGGCCTGACGCATCCCGGGAATGTGCGGACCGAGAACCAGGACCATTACCTCATCTGCACAATCCACCCTGAGGTTCTCGTACATGGGACGAGTCTCGAGAACATCGACAAGCTTCCGTTGCGCGGAGAGCGCATTGCATCGCTGCTGCTCGTCGCAGACGGCGTGAGCGGAGCAGGGGGTGGTGGAAGCGAGGCGTCGCGAATCGCGGCTGAGGCGGTCGCACGATACGTGTCATCGACGCTTCGCTCCTATCACGCGGCGGGAACGTCCGACGAAGCAACGCTGCTTCAGTCGCTGACCGAAGCGGCGCTCGAGGCGCATCACGCGGTGAAGTTGCAGGCAAGCAACGACCCTGACGTTGGTGGAATGGCGACGACGCTCACGCTCGGGCTCGCGATATGGCCGTGGCTGTACGTCGTACAGCTGGGCGATAGCCGCTCGTACTACTACTGGAACGGCGAGTTGCACCAGATCACGCGCGACCAGACGATCGCCCAGGAGCTCGTCGACCAGGGCATCTTGCCGCAGGAAAAACTGCCGGTCTCGCCGTTTAAAGATGTCTTATCGAGCGCGGCCGGCGCCGAGGAAGCGGTTCCCGAGGTGAGTCGCCTTCGCGTCGACCGTGAGGGCTCGGTGTTGCTGTTTTGCACCGACGGACTCACGAAGCACGTCTCTGACGGCGAGATCGCGGCGGCGATTGCCGCGCATCCGCGGTCGAAGGACGTCTGCGAGTCGTTGCTCGCCCTCGCACTCGAGCGTGGAGGGACCGACAACGTGACGATCGTCGTGGCGCGCCGCCGCCGCCCGGACGCCTAGCGCTCGTCAGAGCCGATCGAGCGAGATGTCGATCGGCTCTTGATTGCCTGCTGCCCACGCCGCCTGAACGATCTCGCTCAAGAGCTGCTCCTCCTGCTCGTTGAGATGGCGGTTCAAGTCGGTCGCCGCGAGTGCTCGAAGCTTGAGCCGCGTGTCCATTTCGCTCGTGGCACCGTGCGCGGCGTGAGCCCAATGCGACGTTAGCCACCGCTGGGCGTGCGCCCACACCGACTTCGCGTACCGCGTGTACTGTTCGCCGGCGACCGCTCGGGGAAAGATTGGGCCGGCGGCTGCGGGGGTAAGCGAGCGGCTGGGAGCCAAGGGAGACCTGCGGTAGCGCGCCGAAGCCATGGAGTCAGGGTAGGGTCTGCGCTGATGAGTTTCGACGGAGCCGCACGTCGTTCGAAGGTCCTGCTCCATTTCGATACGCTACCGTTCGTTCCAGGGAGGGCCCATATTGCGCCCATCATGCCTGCACCCCCAAAACAATCGACGGTGCTCGACGCGCGCGCATTCGACCGAACGCTTCGGCGAATGGCGGACGAGATCGTTGAGCTGAACAACGGCATCGAAGATCTCGTCATCGTCGGCATTCAGCGCCGCGGCGTTCAGCTCGCGGCGCAAATCGTATCTACGATCTCCGAGCGAGAGGGCGTCGACGTCCCGCAGGGCGCGCTCGACATCACCCTCTATCGCGACGATCTCCAAACCGTTGGCCCGCGGCCGCTCGTCGGTCAAACGCGCATACCCGTGAACATCGACGGCCAGAATATCGTCATTGTCGACGACGTGCTTTACACGGGTCGCACGATCCGCGCGGCACTCGACGAGCTCGCGGACTTCGGGCGGCCGAAGCGCATCAGCCTCGCCGTTCTCATCGATCGCGGTGGCCGAGAGCTCCCGATTCAGCCCGACATCGTCGGCAAGAAAATCTCGCTCGACGCCTCGCAACGCGTCGACGTGCTCGTCCAGGAGCTCGACGGCCGCAACGCCGCCATCATCGCCGAACGGGAGGCGACGTGACCCTCTCGCTCGGCAAGGATTTGCTCGGGTTGGAGCCGTTGAGCTCCGAGCAGATTCAATTGATTCTGGATACCGCCGAGCCGTTCAAGGAGATCAGCGAACGCGCCATCAAAAAGGTTCCGACGCTGCGAGGTGCAACGATCGTGAATCTGTTCTTCGAGGCCTCGACGCGCACGCGAGTCTCATTCGAGTTTGCTGAAAAGCGGCTCTCGGCGGACGCGGTGAATGTGGCGGCATCGGGATCGAGCGTCTCCAAAGGCGAGACGCTCGTCGACACCGCGCGCAATCTCGAGGCGATGCGGATCGACATGGTCGTGATCCGCCATGGCGCGTCAGGCGCGGCGCGCTTCCTCGCCGATCGGATCGAGTCGAACGTCATCAATGCCGGCGACGGAACGCACGAGCATCCGACCCAAGGGTTGCTCGACATGCTGACGCTCCGCGACCACTTCAAGCGGCTCAAAGGGCTCAAGATCTGCATCGTCGGCGACGTCCTACACTCGCGCGTCGCTCGGTCGAACATCTGGGGACTGACGAAAATGGGCGCCGAGGTCGCCGTCTGTGGCCCGCGGTCGCTGCTGCCGAATGCGATCGACGGGCTCGGTGTCACCGTCTTCAATCGCATCGAGCAGGCGATCGAGTGGGCGGATGCGCTGAACATTCTTCGGCTGCAGCTCGAGCGAATGACGGCGGGGTACATCCCGTCGCTCCGCGAGTACAACCGCGTCTTTGGTGTCTCGCGCGAGCGCCTCGAGCGCGCCAAACGCGACGTTCTCATTCTTCACCCGGGACCAATGAACCGCGGCGTCGAGATCGACTCAGACGTGGCTGATGGCCCATTCAGCGTCATTCTCAATCAGGTCACCAACGGCGTGGCGATTCGCATGGCAGTGCTCTATCTGCTCTCGGGCGGTCGCCCGGAGCTGGCCGAAGCGGCAAAGCACGCGGGTGGTGAACGGTGAGTTCGATCCTCCTCACCGGCGGGCGTGTCATCGATCCGTCGCAGCAGCATGACGCGCTTGCGGATGTCCTCATCGTCGACGACCGCATCGAGAAACTCGGTCCCCGCGTACGACACGACGTCTCCGGTCGCGACGGCCTCGAGACGATCGACTGCACGGGGCTCGTCATCTCGCCGGGGTTCATTGACGTCCACTGCCATCTGCGCGAGCCCGGGCGCGAAGAAGTCGAGACCATAGCGACCGGTGCACGGGCTGCGGCCGCGGGCGGATTCACCGCGGTGTGCGCAATGCCGAACACCGATCCGGTCACGGACAATCAGGCCGCAGTGGGATTCATCTCGCGACAGGCGTCCATCGCGAACGCCGCACGAGTCTATCCCATCGGAGCGATATCGGTCGGCGAGCGTGGTGAGTCCCTCGCGGAGGTCGGCGAAATGGTTGCGGCTGGCGCAGTCGCGATCAGCGACGACGGCAAGCCGGTGGTGAGCGCGCATCTCATGCGCACTGCGCTGGAGTATGCGCGGACGTTCGGCATTCCCGTTGCCGACCACTGCGAGGAACCAACGCTCGCAAAAGGCGGCGCGATGAACGAGGGCATCGTCTCGGCGCGACTCGGGCTGAAAGGCATACCCGCCGAGGCGGAAGAGATCATGGCGATCCGCGACATTCTGCTTGCGCGGCGGACGGGCGGGCACATCCACCTCTGCCACATGAGCACGCGTGGATCGGTCGAGCTCATTCGATGGGGGAAAGACCGCGGGATCAACGTGACGGCCGAAGTCTGTCCTCATCACATTTCTCTAACAGAGGATGCGGTCGAGGGATACGACACGAACGCGAAGATGAATCCGCCGCTGCGCACCGCGGATGACGTCGCGGCGCTTCAAGAAGCGGTGCGTGACGGCACGATCGATCTCATCGCCACCGATCACGCGCCGCACCACTACGACGAGAAGGAACGCGAGTTCGCCGATGCGCCGAACGGGATCATTGGTCTTGAAACGGCGCTCGCCGTCAACATTACATGGCTCGTGACGACCGGCATCATCGACGTGCCGTTGCTCATCGAGCGCATGTCATGCGCGCCGGCGCGTGTCTTCCACCTGCCCGGCGGCACCCTGCAACGCGGTGCGCCGGCAGACATTACCGCATTTGACCCGAATACCAGTTGGGTCGTCGATCCAATGAAGTTCAAATCAAAGGGCCGCAATACGCCCTATGGTGGACGCACACTGACGGGCCGGGCGCGGCTCACGATCGTTGGGGGGCGCGTCGTTCACAGGGACGGCGTGTGAGCGACGGGCGCTCGCGGGAGCGAGCCGGGGCGGACATCCTTCGCGTCTGCCGACGGCTTTATGATCGCGGGCTCATCGCGGGACCCGACGGAAACGTCTCGGTTCGCTTACGCGACGGCACGATTCTCGTGACGCCGGCTGGGCTATCCAAGGTCGATGTTCGCGATGAGGATCTCGTGATAGTGAATCTCGAGGGAAATCCACAAACCCAGGGCCTCGCGCCATCGAGCGAATTGCTCATGCACCTCCGGATCTATCAGCGGCGCCCGGACGCCATGGCGGTCGTTCACGCCCATCCTCCGGTGGCAACTGGCTTTGCAGTCGCCGGAGAGGATTTCGTGGCTCCGGTCCTGCCGGAAGTTATCTTGCAAATGGGTGGGGTCCCGCTCTTACCCTATGCCACCCCTGGGACACCGGCGCTAGCGGATAGCTTCGAGCCGTTTCTCGACCGGCACGATGCTTTCTTGCTGGCCAATCACGGAGCCACTACGCTCGGCCCGACCCTGGACATTGCGAATCAACGGATGGAAAGTCTTGAGCATGCGGCCCGGATTGTGTTTACGGCTCGCATGCTCGGGAAGGTGAACGAATTGAGCGCTTCCTATGCGGAGGCGCTTCGGCTGTCACGAGAGGACTGACGATGACCGATACGAACCGTTCGTTGAGTGAGCTCCCTGGCCTCGTTGCCGAACGACGGAAGTTCAATGGGTGGCTCCGCGCGCTCGATGCGCGCAAGGACACGACGCCTGCGCACGTCTTCGAACGTGTGCAGTCCGACTACCGTGCACGACTGTCGCGCGTCGAAGAGCAGATCGAAGCGCATCGGCACGTCGTCGACGAGGAGCGCGCCAACGTGCGGTCGCGGATGTCACTTCTCGAAGCAGAGGAGCGGATGCGCCGTGATGAGCGTGCTGAGCTCGACCTACGCTCACACGTCGGTGAGCTCGAGGGCGAAGAGGCGACCTCGGCGTTCAAGGCCGTCGATGAAGCGATCACCGCGCTTCTCAGCGAAAAGGATGGATTGCAGACACGCATCGATGAGCTCGAGGCCTTGCTCGAGGAGCGGCCAACGCCGGCCGACGCCCGTCCGGTCGAGCTACCGCCGATGCCCGCATCGACGCCGGCGCCGCCGGCAGCGCCGGTAGCGTCCGCACCTTCGGCTCCCGCATCCGCCGGCCGAGCCGCAGCCTCCGCGAAGCCGTCGACGCCGAATCAGCCACAGACGCGCTCACAGACGCCGGCCGACATGGCGCCTTCGGCAAAGACTCAGCCGGCGACGACCGACGCCTCGTTCGATGAATTGGCTTTCTTGAACACCGTCGTCGGATCGAGCGATGCGTCGCAGTCGCTCATCGGACAGAGTCGCCGGGATTCATCGCTCGTTCGCGATGAGCGCAGCGCTGCCCCGGTGATCTCCACCCTCGGCGACGCGAAACCGGGCGAAACGCCGCTGGCAGCGAACGTCACCGGCAACAATCCGATCACGCTCAAGGCGACCGTCAACGAGCAGACAAAGACGCTCAAGTGCAATGAGTGCGGCGGAATGAACTACCCAACGGAGTGGTATTGCGAACGCTGCGGCGCTGAGTTGGCCGCGCTCTAGCGGTGATCGACCCTCAGGGCTGAGGGGAGGGGTCGACAAAAAAAGGGGCGACGAGCCGTGCTCGTCGCCCCTTTTCTGTTTCTTAAAGCCTTAGGCCTTGGCTCTGCTTAGCTGGCTCTTGTGACGAGCCGCGTTGTTCTTATGAATCAGGCCTTTGCGCGCCGCTCGATCGAGGAGGCGGGCCGCTGCCAACTTTACATCGGCGCTGGCATCCGGAGCCTTGGCCTTCTTGAGCGCCGTCCGCAGAGCGGAACGCTGCGCGCGGTTGCGCACGGTCGCCGCGCGCGACTTACGCATGTTCTTTTTGGCGGAAGCGATATTCGGCACGAAAACTTTTCTCCAAAACCGGGATTTCAGGCAAATCGGGAAGCGAGGAACCTAAGGAATCGACACAGCGAAAGTCAAGGCAGGATAATGCTTTGACACCCGTCATGCGAGCTAGTAGCTTTCGCGCCGATTCCCTCCGGCCCTGGCGGCTTTTCGGGCGCAGAATCACCCCGTTCCGTACAGCCGACGTTGCACCTTCAGGACTTCCTGTTGTTCATGCCAGTGCTGCTGTTCTCGGTCATCGCGCATGAGATCGCGCATGGCTACGCAGCACTCAAACAGGGCGATGATACCGCCCTGATGCTTGGCCGCCTCACCTGGAATCCGATCAAGCACATCGACCCGTTCATGACGGTGCTCCTGCCGCTCATGCTCTTCTTGGTCCATGCGCCGATCCTCGGCGGTGCCAAGCCGGTGCCGGTCAATCCTCGCAAATACCGAAAGTTCAAGCGCGGCGACATCATCGTGTCGCTCGCCGGCGTTTTTACGAATTTGCTCGTCGCGATCGGCTGTGCGATTCTCGTCGCTGTGTTCGGCTTTGTCGGCAAGGCGCTGCCACAGCTCGACACGAGCCTTGGTATTCTGCAGGCGATGATGATCCTTGGCGTCCAGTTGAACGCGATCCTCATCGCCTTCAACCTCATCCCGATTCCGCCGCTCGACGGGTCGCACGTCATGAAGTATCTGCTCCCGGCATCCTGGTCGCTTCGGTACGTGCAGTTCGGTCGCATGGGCGTCGCCATCTTGATCCTCGTCATGTACTTGGCGCCCGGGCTGCTGAACATGTGGCTCTCGCCGGCGCTGAATGCTGCCGCAAAAACCATTAACGGGCTGGAGGGGACGATTCTTCCATCGACTGGCCAGTGGCTGCAGTGAGCGCGACTCTCGACACCGCGACGCGCGTCGAAGCCGGTGATGGCTTTGTCGTCGAGCTCAGCGCCTTCTCAGGTCCGTTGGATCTGCTGCTGTCGCTGATCCGCGAAGAACAGGTCGACATCTACGACATTCCGATCGCGCGGATCTGCGAACAATTCGTTCTGCGCATTCGGACACTCGGCTTGAACGAGGCGGCCGAGTATCTCGAGATGGCGGCGCGGTTGATTCGAATCAAGGCGCAAATGTTGTTGCCGCGCGGCGATGTCGAGATCTGGGAAGACCCGCGCGCTGAGCTCGTGCGCAGACTTCTCGAATATCAACAGATGCGGGAAGTCGTCGATGTCCTCGAGCGACGCGGCGAAGAGCGACGCAACCAATTCGCGCGCGCGTATCTTCCTCAGGCGCCCGCTCCTGCCCAGGCGCCGCTCGCCTTGTCCCTTTCAGAACTGCTCGCGGCGGTCGATCGCGTGCTTCGTGCCGCGTCGCAACCGAACATGCACGAAGTCATTCCTCGTGCGCTCGACGTTCCAGGTGCGATCGTGACGATCCGCTCGGTACTTTCGCTTCGCGCGCGAATTCTGTGGACGGAGTTGATCGAAACGGGCTCTGAGCCATGGCAAATTCTTTCGACACTTCTTGGTCTCCTCGAGCTCGCGAAGCTCGGCGAGTTGCGCGTTGCGCAGCCAAGACCTTTCGCCAACGTGGAAATCTCTCGTGACGTCGCTAGCGAAGCTGCTTGAGGCCGCGCTGTTCGCGAGTGCGCGCCCAATCGCCACCGACGAGTTGGCGACGCTCGATCCGGACGCGTCGGGTGCACAGCTGCAAGCCGCTCTCGATGAACTCCGTGAGCACTACGACGTCGAGGGGCATGGGGTGGAGCTCGTGGAAATTGGTGGCGGCTGGCAAATCTTGACCCGCGCCGAGTACACGGAAGCGATCGAACGCGCGCAGTTGGCCGCGCGGCCCGCGCGATTGTCGGGCGCGTCACTCGAGACGCTCGCGATCATTGCGTATCGTCAGCCAATCAGCCGAGCGGAGATCGAGGAAATTCGCGGTGTCGCGGTCGGGAGTGTGCTGAAATCCCTTCACGAGCGCGGTCTCATCGACGTCGTCGGCCGAGCCGAAGGACTTGGACGTCCGTTGCTATACGGTACGACGCCGGTGTTCCTCGAACACTTCGCGCTCCGGCATCTCGAGGAGCTTCCCCGCGCTGACGAGCTCGCGATCGCGCTGCGTCTGCCGCACCGCGACGTCGAGCTCGAGACGTCACCCGCGGCTCCCGAAGAGGGGCACTAGTGTCGGAGACCATGCGAATCCAGCGCGCCCTCGCGCGCGCTGGCGTCGCATCGCGGCGAAAAGCGGAAGAGCTCATCGCGGCGGGGCGCGTCACCGTCAACGGTGCGGTGGCTCAGACCGGCCAGCCGGTCGATCCATCGCGTGATGTCATCGTCGTCGATGGAAAGCCGCTCGCCGCACCCGCCGGGTACGAGTGGTTCGTGCTCAATAAGCCCTCCGGCGTGATGACGACGCGCTCCGATCCGGATGGACGAAAGACCGTATTCGACCTCGTCCCGCAGATTCCCGGTCTCACCTACGTTGGCCGCCTCGACTATCTCACCGAGGGGGTTCTCCTGCTGACGACGGACGGCGAAGCGGCCCATCGCCTGTCGCATCCGAGCAGCGAGGTCGAACGCACCTACGTCGCGACAGTGATCGGCAAGGCAGATATCGCCGTCGAACTTGCACGTGACGGCGTGATGCTCGACGACGGGCCAGTGTTCCCGAAGCGCGTCGAAGCGCGCCGCCTCGGCCGTGACCGATGGGACTTCGAGGTCACCATCACCGAAGGTCGCAAACGCGAGGTGCGACGCCTCTGTTCCGCCTTGCAGCTCGGCGTCGAGCGCCTCGTGCGTATTCAATTCGGGCCGGTGGAGCTCGGCGACCTGGCGACCGGATCCACGAGAAAACTCACCCCGCGCGAGCGATCCCGCCTCGCCGCGGTGGGACGCTGAGGACGAGGCACTCGTCATTGGACGAGGGGTAGGAGGCGGGGTAGAGGCTACCTCAGCGGTACTAATCTTGAGACGCGCGGACTGAATCGCGTCAAAACTGAACCTCAATCGCGAACTCACGTGGCAACACAAGTCTCAACGGCGGCGGATTCACGCCTGATTCAAGATGTGGCGCGTCAGGTTGCGCGACGCGTCGTTGGACAGGACTACATGGTCGACCGCCTGTTGATCAGCCTTCTCACCGGCGGTCACGTCCTGCTCGAGGGCGTCCCTGGTCTTGCGAAAACTCTAACAGTCCGAACGCTCGCTGAGACGATCGACACAGCTTTCCATCGAATTCAGTTCACGCCCGACCTCCTGCCGGCCGACGTCCTCGGGACGCAGGTCTACGATCAGTCGACAGGGCAGTTTTCGGTCAAGCGAGGACCGATCTTCGCGAACATCATCCTCGCCGATGAAATCAACCGAGCTCCGGCGAAGGTACAGGCGGCGCTCCTCGAAGCGATGCAGGAGAAGCAGGTGACGATCGGCGGCACGACCTTCAAGCTCGAAGAGCCGTTCCTCGTGCTCGCGACTCAGAACCCGATCGAGCAAGAAGGCACGTATCCGCTGCCCGAGGCCCAAGTCGATCGGTTCATGCTCAAGCTCCACGTCGGTTACCCGACGCGGGACGAAGAGAAAGAGATCATGCGGCGCATGGCTAGCGGTGAGCCGATCGATGTGCAGGCCGTTGCGTCGCCAGCCGCGATCCTCGATGCGCGGCATCGGATCACTGAGCTGTACATGGACGACCGCATCATGGACTACATCGTCGACATCGTGCTCGCGACGCGCGAGCCGGCGAACGCGGGGCTTGCCGATCTCGCGCCGCTGATCGAATTCGGGGCGAGTCCTCGCGCGACGATCGCGCTGGCGCAAGCGTCGCGCGCGCATGCGTTCCTCCGCGGTCGGGCCTTCGTGACGCCAGACGACGTGAAAGCGATCGCCCCCGACGTGCTTCGCCACCGTGTCCTCACGACGTACGAGGCGGAAGCGGAGGAAGTCACGAGCGAGCAGATCGTGCAACGCGTGTTGGCGAAGATCGAGTCGCCGTGACGACAGGGCACGGGTCACCGGTCGCGGGTCACAGGGGGTAGCGAGTGGCCTGGAGACTTTTTCGGTGGAGGAAGGAAGGGAAACCCGCGGTGGCGGCGCCACCGCCGAAGGTTGCCGTCCGGACGCGCGAACAGAAGCCGGCCATCGCCGTCTCGCCAGAAATTCTGCGCCAGGTCAAACTCCTCGAGCTCCGAACGCGAGGATTGGTAAACTCTCTTTTCACCGGCGAATATCGGTCGGTTTTCAAAGGCCAGGGAATGGAGTTCGCCGAGGTGCGGGAGTATCAGGCTGGCGATGAAGTTCGCAGCATCGACTGGAACGTCACGGCGCGAATGCAGCGACCGTACGTCAAGCGATACATCGAGGAGCGCGAGCTGACCGTCATGCTCGCCGTCGATGTTTCCGGTTCCGAGCGATTCGGTACTCGGCGACGCTTCAAGAGTGAAGTTGCCTCGGAGCTCGCTGCCGTGCTCGCGATGTCGGCCATCCGCAATAACGATCGCGTCGGCAACCTGATGTTCACCGATCGCATCGAGCATGTCGTTCCGCCGCGAAAGGGCCGGCGCCACGCGCTTCGTCTGATCCGCGACATTCTCGCGTTCGAGCCGGAAGGCCGCGGCACCGACATTGGCGCGGCAACCGAGTACCTGAACAAGATGCTCGCCCACAAAGCGATCATCTTTCTCGTCTCCGACTTCCTCGGCGAAAACGTCGAGCGGCCACTCAAACTCCTCGCGCAGCGACATGATGTCGTCGCCGTGACGCTCGAAGACCCCAGTGAGCGCATTCTGCCGGACATCGGCCTCGTTCGCCTGACTGATCCGGAAACCGGGCAGGCGCTGGATATCGACACGAGCGACCCGAAGGTGCGGTCGCGCTTCGACATGCTTGTGTCGGGGGAGGCCGATAAGCGACGCCACCTCCTCCGGAGGCTTGCCATCGATGAGATTCCTGTAAACACGGAACAGGGAATCATGGAGCCGTTGCTCCGATTCTTCCGCACTCGCGAGCGGAGGATTCGCAAATGAAACATCTGCTTCTCGTCGTCGCACTCGTGACTCCGATCGTCACGGCGCGCGCGCAGCAGTTTCCCGTGAAGGCTGGTCTCACCGCCGCACCCGATTCGGTGCGGATCGGAGATCCATTCCGCGTCACGGTTGGAATTCGTGCGCCACGCGGGGCAACGATCCAGTTTCCGCGCACGATGGATTCGGCGGCGTCGGTTCAATCGCTCGACCCGGTCGTGGTGCGAACGAGCGCCGACACGACCGCGACGGAGCAGTACGCCGACTATCGTGTTTCCGCATGGGATGTCGGCGCCCAACCGATTCGGCTCGCCGAGATTCTCGTTCGGGTGAACGGTGTGGAGCGCCGAATCGGGGTTTCGGGAAACGTTTTCGTCAAGACCGTTCTTCCCACCGATTCCACGCAGCGAGTTCCGGAGCCTCCGCGACCGCTGTTTGAATTCAGTGCATTCCCCTGGTGGCTTTGGGCACTCCTCGCCGCAGCCATCATCGCGATCGGGCTGCTCGTCTGGTGGTGGATCCGTCGCCGGCGTCGTCGGCCGAAGCCCGTCGTGATGGTTGATCCGTTCGCGCATGCCGAGTCCGAGTTCCAGCGCATCGAGGCGTTGGGATTGATCGACGCAGGCGAACGTGGCCGGTATGTCACGCTGATGGTCGAGGTGCTGCGGGACTATCTCGCGGCGCGGCATCATCAGGCGTCGTTGTCCCTGACGTCAACGGAGTTGCATCGCGCAGTTCGGGAGCTGCCCACGGTGCCGCAGGATCGGCTTCTGCGCCTCTTGACCGACGCGGATCTCATCAAGTTCGCGCGACGTCCGGTCTCCAGCGAACGCGCACGCGAGATTGGCCGGGAGGCACGTGCGATCGTCGCGAAGGAGCATGAAGCGTCGCAGCCACAGCCTCGCGAGGCTGCCGCATGACCCTCCTTCAGACGATTCAGTTTGCCTCGCCGTGGGTGTTGGCGCTCCTCATCGTCCTGCCCGTATGGTGGATCATTCGCCGCCGCCGGCGCCCCCCCGCGATCGTGTTCTCGCGCGTCGGAGTACTAGCGCAGGGACCACGAGCCGGTCGCGCGACGACGTTGTTCCTCTTCATGTTCAGAAATCTCCTGCTCGCGTCGACGGTCGTCGCGCTCGCTCGTCCGCGCATGGGTGCGCACGCCGAGGACGTGACGAGTGAAGGAATCAACATCGTGCTGGCGATCGATCTTTCGAGCTCGATGCTCGCACAGGATTTCCAGCCGCAAAATCGATTAGAAGTTGCGAAAGACGTGGTGAAGCGGTTCATCCAGGCCCGTCGCAGCGATCGCATCGGCGTCGTCGCGTTCGCGGCGGAAGCACTCACCCAAGTGCCGTTGACGACGGACTATCCCGTCGTGAGCGCCGCCGTCGACAATCTCGCGGCGGGACAGCTCGAGGACGGCACGGCGATTGGAACCGCGATCGCGACCGCGGCGAATCGTCTCCGCGATGCGCCAGGTCGCTCGCGCGTGATGATCGTGTTGACGGACGGCGAGAACAATCGCGGCGCGATCGATCCACGCACGGCCGCGAAAGCCGCGGCGGTGTTTGGGATCAAGATCTACACGATTGGCGTTGGCACCGAAGGCATGGCCCCAGTGCCCGTCGGTCGCGGTTTGTTTGGGCTTCGTTATGAAAATCGCATCGTTCGCATCGACGAGCCGCTCTTGAGCGACGTAGCGAAGTCGACGGGTGGACGATACTACCGCGCGCGGGACGCCGCGGCGCTCGAGCGGATTTATGAGGAAATCAACCAGCTCGAGCGCGAGCCAGTGCGAACACGTTCCTACGTCCGCTACACGGAACTATTCCGCTGGCCGTTGTACTTCGCGGCACTGATGCTCGTCGTCGAACTCTTGTTGTCAGCGCGCCGAGGACCGCTGCCATGAGTGACGTGACGTTTGACTATCCGTATCTCATCGCGCTCGCCTTGGTTCTGCCCGGTCTTGCTGTGCTGGTCTTGCGACACACGTATCTGCAGCGTCGTGAACGTCTCCGGCGTCTTGGCAACATGGAGGTTGTGTCTCGACTCATTCCGCCGAACACGTTGGTCGCGCCCGGCTGGCGAATGGCAAGGCTTGGATTCGCGAGTTGCCTCGTCGGCATTGCCGTGGCCGGACCGCGTTGGGGAAACGAAACGTCGGTCGTGCGCTCGAGCGGCATCGACCTCGTGCTCTCGCTGGACGCATCGCTCTCGATGATGGCGCAAGACGAACGTCCGAGTCGTCTCGAGCGGATGAAAGAAGAAGTGCGGAGACTGCGTGCCATGTCGCCTGGCGACCGGATGGGCGTGCTCGCCTTCGCCGGTCGAAGCTACGTCCTCTCGCCGCTCACCATCGATGAGGGTGCGCTCGACCTTTTCCTCGATAACCTCGACCCCTCGGTGGTAGGGCAGGCCGGCAGTTCTTTGGCGCGGACAATCAAGCAAGGGGTCGACCTTCTGACCCTTGCGAACAGTGGCGCTGACCGTGCACTGGTCGTCATGAGTGACGGCGAAGCGTTCGAGCCGATCGAAGATGTCGTTGCCGAAGCAAAGCGAGCGGGAAGCCAGGGAATCAGCGTCGTGACCGTCGGATTTGGAACGGAAGCAGGGACAACGATTCCGATCAAAACCGTCACCGGCACCTTCACGACGAAAAAGGACGAAAACGGGAGTACGGTCATCACGCAGTACCATCCGGAGTTCTTGAAGGCAGCCGCCGAAGCCGCGGGCGGAACATTCATCGAAGCTGGCGCGACCGACAAAGCCTCCCGCGTGAAATCGGCGCTCGCAACGCTTCGCACACAGTCGCGCGCGTCGCTGGGCGGTGAAACGAAGACGCCGCGCTATCAGTGGTTCCTGTTTCCGGCCTTCTTCCTTCTTCTGCTCGACACGCTACTGATGGAACGCCGTGGGCGTCGCGCGAATCGTCCTGCCGCCGCGCATACGGCCGCGGCCGGATTGCTCTTTGCGGCCACCGCCAACGGCTGCGTGCGCATCTCACGCACGCAGCAAGCGATCAACGCCTATCACGCGCGAAATTACGCGCAGTCCGCCGCGCTCTTCCGTGACGCAATCACCGCCGGTGACAGCAAACCAGAAACGATTTACGATTTTGGAACGGCGCTGGTCGCGGCGGATTCGAACCAGAGCGCCGCTGAAGCTCTAGGACGCGTCATCGACAGCAAGGACGATGAGCTTCGCTTCCGTGCATTGTTCAATCTTGGATTGGCGCATCTGAAACCAGGACTTGCCGCGCCGAGTGGCCAAGACAATGGCGAGCTCGATTCAACGCTCGCGGTCTACAAGAAAGCAATTCTACTTCGCCCGAACGACATCGAAGCGAAGTGGAACTACGAGCTCGCGCTTCGTAAGAAGCAGTCGGGCGGGGGAGGCGGCGGTGGTGGTGGTGGTGGAGGAGGTGGCCAGAGCAACAAATCTCCTCAAGGCCAATCACCGCAACCGCAAGGCGGCCTCGGACAGCAACAGGCCGAACAGCTCCTTGGAAGCGCGGCGCGCGAAGAGCGGGATGTGCAATCGAAAAAACAGAAGCAGAATCGCGTCGAGCCACCGCCGGGAGGAAAGGACTGGTGATCGGCGTTCTCGCGGTTGTCGCACAGCTTTCCATCGTCGCGCACGCGCCCGACACGGTGACGGCGTGTGAGGCGGCGGAAATTAGCATTGCCGTGAGCGCGCCAGGGCGAGCAGTTCCGGCGATCAGCGTGCCATCGCTCTCGCCGTTCGACGTCCTTCGATCGTCCGCCGTTCCGCATGTGTCGTATGATCCCCGCGGCTCGGGGTCCACGACGTCCGAGTATCGATACCTGTTGACGACCGATCGCACCGGCACCTTCACCATCCCCGCGTTCGAAACGCGACTTGGGTCGAATATCGCACGCTCGCGGCCCATCGACATTTCGGTTCGCGCGCCGACCCGGCGTGGAAACATTCCCACCGTTGTCGCCCGCGCCCGCGTCGACACGAGCCTCGAAGTCGACTTTCGTGCACTGACGTTGCCCGAGACGGTGTTCGTCGGACAACAAGCAAACTATGAAGTCGCTGTCTTCTTGAATTCTGTCGTTCGCGACCGCCTTCGACGCAATCCGACGTTCTTCCCGCCGGACATGCAGTCCATGCTCGCGTACGACTTACCTGTGCAGGTCAATCCGCCACGCCGGCAAGTCGGGTCTCACTGCTTCGACGCACTCGTCTACCAGCGTGCATTGTTCCCGCTGATGCCCGGGCGGTTCGCAATTCCTCCAGCACAGTTGGTCTACTCGCTTCCACTGTCCGCGAGCTTCTTCAGTCGCGAGGAAACGCACGAGCTCCAGACCGACAGCACGATCATCGTCGCGGTCGAGCCGCCAATGACCGGTCGGCCGGCGGACTACAGCGGTGCGGTTGGGAACCTGCGCGTTTCGGCAAAGCTCGATACGAACGCGACCCGCGTCGGCGATCCGCTGTTGTTGACCGTCAGAGTGTCCGGCTCCGGGAATGTGAAGCTGTTCCCGCGTCCGTCTGTCGGCATCGCGTGGGGAAGTTTGGTGAAGGGCGACGAGCGAGTCCGCGTCGATACGACTGCCCGTCGCATCAGCGGAACGAAGGAATTCGACTGGGTCCTCACCCCCAAAATCGCCGGTGAGCTCGATGTCCCGCCGATTCGCTACCCGTACTTCAACCCCGAGTCGCGTCACTACGAAGTTGCGGCGACGAATCCGACCCACGTACGCATCGGCGCCGGCGCATTGGCGAACAGCGATACGGCGCGCGCCGAGATGTTGCTCCAGCTCCGCACCGAGTATCGCGGCCCCGTGCGCGCTCCACTTCATGAGCACCCCGTTTTCTGGGCATTCCTCGCTCTCGCGCCAGTGCCGGCGCTGACGTATCGGTCGCGCAATCGGGTAAAGGCAACCGCGAAGCGCGCGCCCACCGCGGCCCTTCGGCTCGCCGCACTCGCGCGCGACCCGAAAGCGATCCCTGACGCGGGCGAGGTGCGTCGTGCGTATACCGGCGCACTCGCTGAACGGCTCGCCCTGGAGCCGGAAAGCTTCACCCGCACCGGTGCGCTGGCGCGCGCCCTCCGCCGACGCGGCGTGTCATCGGACGTCGCGCTTCGCGGCGAGCACTTTCTCCGTGAGCTCGACGAAGCAGCATTTGCCGCGAATGGAACGCTGGCCAGTGATGCGGTCTCCCGCGCGGCAAAGCTCTACGAAGAAGTGAACGCCGAAGCGCTGCCGCGCACGAGCCTTGGACTGCCCGCACTCTGTATTGCGGGTCTGCTGGCGATTGGCGTGGCAGGCACTGTCCACGCATTCAATGCCGCATCGGCGCGCGAAGCCTTCGACAAAGGCGTGGACGCATATCAACGGCATGACTTTGTCGCGGCGCGCGAGGCATTCATCGCCGCCGCCACCGCTGAACCGCGCGCGCCCGATGCCTGGGCCGACCTCGGCACAGCGTCGTGGGCTGTTGCCGATACCGCGCGAAGCGTCGCCGGGTGGCAACGCGCGCTCCGACTCCAGCCCTTTGCACCGGATCTCCGCACCCGCGTCGAGCTCGCGCACTCGCTGACCTGGCGCTCGGCGGGATACGTCCCGCCGTTCCCGGTCGCGTGGCTGTTCGATCTTGCCGCCCTTATTTGGCTCGGTGCGTGGGGAGTCGCGGCGTATCGCGCCGCGAACCGTGTCCCGATCGCGGGCCGATCGATGAACGTCGCCGTCAGTTCCGCCGTACTCGTTGCCGTCGCCGCCTTTGGCCTGGCTGACCGGCTATCCGGTCGCCACCTCGGGGTCATGCGCGAAACCGCGAGCTTGCGCAGCGACCCCGAGCTCGGTGGCGAACGTGGCGCGACCGCAATCATTGGCGAAGTCGTACGTGTAACTGGCCGGCACGGCGCTTGGTCGCGGGTGGTTCTCGACGATGGTCGTGAGGGTTGGCTCGAGAGCGCAATGCTCGTGTCGCTCGATGCCAATGCCTCCGCGGAGACGGCCGGCGACTGAAGCGCGATTGACGCTCTCGGCGCCGCGCCGGTAGCTTTGCGCGGTGCCTCCCGTCGCCTCCGCCCGCATCGCAGTTTTGCCGAGCGCGGTCGCCGACCAAATCGCCGCAGGCGAAGTCGTCGAGCGCCCCTCGTCCGTCGTGAAAGAGCTCTTCGAGAACGCACTCGACGCCGGCGCGACGGCGATCGACATCGCGATCGAAGACGGTGGCCGGCAGAGCATCCGAATCAGCGACGACGGCTGCGGCATGTCGCCGGAGGATGCTGTCTTGTCGCTCGAGCGCCATGCGACATCGAAGATTCGCCTCGCCGGGGATCTCGTTGGCGTCCGAAGTTTTGGGTTTCGTGGCGAAGCGCTCGCCGCCATTTGCTCCGTCTCACAGCTCGAGCTCGAAACGGCGACTGAAGACGGCGCTGGAACGCTCGTTCGCGCGGCCGGTGGCTCGATCGTCGACGTCACGTCGATCGCGCGCCGTCGCGGCACGACGCTGCGTGTCTCCCGGTTGTTCTACAACGCGCCGGCACGATTGAAGTTCTTGCGGGGGACGCGATCAGAAGCACGAGCGATTGTCGAGGTCGTTGCCACGATGGCGCTCACTCGCAGAAATGTTCGAGTGAGCGTCACACACGACGCGCGTCCCGTGCTCTCGCTTCCGGTTGCCGCGACGCTGCGCGATCGATTGGCCGGCGTGTACGGTGGCCCGTTCGCCGCACGATTGCTCGACGTCGACGACGTGAGCGGAACGACGCACGTTTGTGGTTTGGTCGAACGTCCGGCTGACGCGGGCACGTCGACACGACGCGTTTTCTTGTCGGTGAACGGCCGATCGATTCGTGATGCCGGCATCGTTCGCGCCGCCGAAGCCGCCTATCGCTCGACGATTCCGGCCGGTGTGCGTCCAACGCTCTATCTCGATCTCGTCGTCGCTGCCGACATGGTCGACGTCAACGTCCATCCGGCGAAAGCCGAAGTGCGGTTTCTCGACCGCTGGCAGGTGGAGTCTGCGGTCGAGAAGGCCGTCCGGCGCGCGCTCGGCACCTTCGACGCGGGCGCGACATTTGGTCGAATGGCGTGGACGACGACCTTCGCGTCGCCGTCGCCAGCGCTGACACCGTCCTCGCCACCTCTCGAGGTGGAGACACTTCGCACAGGCCCAGTCGATGAACCTCTGTTCGAGACGGGAGGCGATGCAGAACCGTCACCGGCTCCCGCCGAGATTGCGCCGGCCCCCGAGCCAAGCGTACCAGCGCTCACGCAGCTTCAGAGAACTTATATGATGTTCGAGCACGAACAGGGCGTCGTGCTCATCGATCAGCACTCAGCGCATGAGCGTGTGCTGTACGAGGAATTCATGAGGACGCTCGAGAGCGGCAAGCAGCCCGCGCAGCGCCTTCTTTTTCCAATGACGCTTCACCTCGGTCCTGCCGAATCCGATGCGTTCGAACGTCATCGAGTAACGTTCGAGCGCCTCGGCTTCGAGATCGAGGGTTTCGGTGGACACACGCTCATCGTGCGCGCCGTCCCGATGCCCCATCCGCGCTTCGATCCGGAGCGCTGCCTCCGCGAGACCCTGGCCGCGCTCACCGGCGATCGCGAGGCAAGTACGCACGCGCAGCACGAACGGCTCGCCGCAACCGTTGCTTGCAAGGCCGCGATCAAAGCAGGCGATGTGCTGTCGCCGAGTGAGATGCGCGCCCTGTTTATCGCGCTGCGCGATACGACGTTGCCGGCGCACGACGTCCATGGACGCGCGACGATCGTGCAACTCACGTGGGACGAGATTGAACGACGCTTTGGCCGACGCTGATGTCATCGGCGTGATCTGCGGGCCGACGGCAGCGGGGAAGTCCGCCGTCGCAAGCTGGCTCGCAAACGAAAGGGCGACGGCGATCGTCTCGGCCGATTCCCGTCAGATCTATCGCCGATTCGACATCGGGACGGCGAAGCCGAGCGCTGCGGAGCGCGAACGCTTCGAACACCACGGTATCGACATCATCGAACCGACGGAGCGATACTCGGCAGCCGCGTGGGCGGAAGAGGCTGACGGTTGGATTGCGGCCGCACGTGCTCGGGGCATCGATCCGATCATCGTCGGAGGAACTGGGCTCTACATTCGCGCGTTGTTCGAGGGGATCTTCGAGGAGCCAGCGCTGGATGCGCGAGCCCGCGCCGATCTTGCCGGGCACCTCGACGCATTGTCGATCGACGAGCTTCGGCGGTGGGTCGAGCGACTCGATCCATCCCGAGCGCACCTCGGCCGAACGCAATTGCTTCGATCCATCGAGGTGGCCCTCCTGACGGGTCGCCGGATCACCGATCTGCACCGAGAGCGCGCTCGCCAGCCGCGTTGGCGTCCCCGCTATCTTCTGGTGGATCCCGGATCTGTCCTTGCCGACCGCATCGCGGCGCGCATCGACGCGATGTTTGACGCTGGATGGCCAAGCGAGGTGCACGAACTGATGCGTACGGTTCCGCAGGACGCCCCTGCGTGGAAGGCGACAGGCTATGATGCCGTTCGGCGGTTCGTTGCCGGCGAGTCGACGCGTGACGCCGCCAATGAGGAAATTCTCATTAGCACACGGCAATATGCGAAGCGGCAGCGGACGTGGTTTCGACATCAGCTCCCTGCGGCTGTGGTGACTCGTCTCGATCCGCGGGACACGGATTGGCAGTCCCAAGTGCTCCGCTGGAGCGAGGACATTCATTCCGTGCCGCGCAGGTCCGCGTGAAGATCGGGATAACATGCTACCCGACGTACGGCGGCTCCGGCGCTGTTGCCACGGAGCTCGGGATCGCGCTCGCGCGGCGCGGGCATGAGATCCACTTCATTACGTATAAGCAGCCATTTCGTCTGCCGGCGTTTCTCCCGAGGATTTATTTCCATGAGGTAGATGTCGGCCGGTATCCGCTTTTCGAGTACCCGCCCTACGACCTCGCGCTCGCGGTGCGCATGCACGAGGTGGTGCGAGACCATGGGCTCGATCTGCTCCATTGCCATTATGCGATCCCGCACGCGACCAGTGCTTGGATCGCGAAGGAGATGCTGCGGCCGTCGGGCCCGGATATTCGCGTCGTGACGACGCTCCACGGGACCGATATCACGATCGTCGGGCAAGATCCCTCGTTCAGACCCATCACAAAGTTCTCGATCGAAAAGTCTGATGGCCTGACCGCCGTCTCGCGGTATCTGCAGACCGAAACGCTGACGACGTTCGGCTGCACGGCGTGCCGAATCGAGGTCATTCACAACTTTATCGATCCCGACGTCTACGATCGATCGCGCTACACCTCTATTCTAGACGAGCAGGTCGACTCGAATACCCGTGTGCTGATGCACATCTCGAACTTCCGCGCCGTCAAACGCGTGAAGGACGTGGTTCGCGTTTTCGCGCGTGTCGCCCAACGGGTCCCGTCGGTACTCATCATGGTCGGTGATGGACCGGACCGAGGACAAGCGGAAACCGAGGCACGCGATCTGGGACTCCACGACAAGGTGTTTTTCCTCGGAAAGATCGACGCGGTCGCGCCGCTCCTCGCGGGCGCCGATCTTTTCTTGCTTCCCTCGAGCAGCGAGTCGTTCGGCCTCAGCGCGCTCGAGGCCCTTGCATGTGGCGTCCCGGTGATCGGGACGACCGCCGGCGGACTACCCGAAGTCGTTCGGCAGAACGAGACGGGCGTCCTCTGCGAAGTTGGCGACATCGATTCCATGTCCGAGGCCGCCGTTGCTATTCTCTCCGATCGCGATCGCTGGACCCAGATGAGCGGCCTGGCGGCCGCCGACGCGCGTGAGCGGTTCTCGCTCGATTCCATCGTGGGAGAGTACGAAGCGTTCTACGAGTACGCGCTCTCGTTGCCGTCGACGACCGAGCGTCGGTCGCCTCCGACTCCACCTTCTCCAATACCCTCTGCGTGAGCGTCACTCAAGCGCTCGTCCTCGGCATCCTTCAAGGCCTCGCGGAATTCTTGCCGATCTCGAGCTCAGCACATCTGACCCTGGCGCCGTGGCTTTTCGGTTGGCCTGATCCGGGTCTCGCGTTCGACGTCGCGTTACATGTCGGCACCCTCGTGGCGGTGCTTTGGTATTTCCGGTCGCAATGGATCTCGCTGGTTGCTGCTGCCCTTCGGCTCGTGACGCAGGGAAAGCCGCAGACCGAGGAGGAGCGCCGCGTGATCTATCTCATCATTGCGACGATCCCCGGAGCTATCGCGGGGCTCGCGCTGGAGAAGTATGCCGACACTGCCTTTCGAGACCCACGGCTGATCGCGGTGGTCCTGATCATCATGGGGGTCGTGTTGTGGGTCGTCGACAAAATGGCGGCGCGTGATCGCCCTCTCGAGAGAATGCGCTGGACCGACGCGCTGCTCATCGGCCTCGCGCAGATGTTCGCGATCGTGCCTGGCGTCTCGCGCTCGGGATCGACGATCACGGCGGGGCGAGCGCTCCGTTTCACTCGAGAGGGAGCTGCCGTTTTCAGTTTCCTCATGAGCATGCCCATTATCGCCGCGGCGGCCATCCTGAAGGTCCCGCACGTCTTGAAGACCGAAGGGCTGAGCACTCCGCTCGTCGTCGGCATCCTCGCCTCCGCCATCAGCGGGTGGCTGGCGATCACGATCCTGCTCAAATTCGTCGTGAATCGGAGCTACGGTGTGTTCGCGATCTACCGCGTGGTCGTTGGCATCATTGTCCTCGCCATTGCCTTCAGCCGCTGATTCGCAATCGGCAACTCTCGCGCGGTACGACGGTCTGACCGGCGCGGAGCTCGCACATCGGTTGCAGCTGCCGCGAGTCCTCGCCCTCGATGAGACGACATCGACGCTCGACGTCGCCCATCGCCTCGGCGCCGAAGGCGCCGTTGCGGGCACCTTGGTTCTCGCCGACGCGCAGACGGCCGGCCGGGGGCGCTTGGGACGCGCATGGACGAGTGAGCATGGCGCGGGCATTTGGCTGACGCTGATCGAGCGCCCAGCTGATAACGGAGGGATCGAAGTGCTCTCGCTTCGGATCGGCGTCGCTCTCGCACACGCGCTCGACGAATTCGTCGACACGCCCATCTCGCTCAAGTGGCCCAACGACGTCTACGTTGCGGGCCGAAAGCTCGCCGGAATTCTCGTCGAAACCCGCTGGCGCCAAGCCGCGCTCGAATGGGTCGCGATCGGGATCGGCATCAACATCCGGCCACCGGCGTCTGAAGCGCGGGCGGTTGGCGTTCGAGCCGGCTCGTCGCGTCTTTCGATTCTCGACGCCATCATTCCGGGCGTTCGGGCAGCAGCGGCGCAGCTTGGACCGCTGACCTCCAACGAAGTCGATGCGTTTAGTCGACGCGACTTTACACGCGGACAACCTTGTGTTCAGCCAGTTCGCGGTCGCGTGCAGGGCATTGATGCGAGCGGAGCGTTGTGCATCGATGTTGGGTCGGAGGTCGTCGCCGTGCGGAGTGGGTCCCTCATTCTCATGGAGGAGCAGTGATTCTCGTCTTCGACGTCGGGAACACCGAATTGACGCTCGGGCTCTTCCGAGAGGCGGAGCTTCGCGCACACTGGCGTATCATGACCGACGTCTCTCGAACCGCGGACGAATTCGGCGTCCTGCTGCAATCCCTCGTTCGAGCGCGGGGCTTCGACGTCAACGTTATCGACAGCGTCGCGATTGGATCCGTCGTCCCTCGAGTGACGCAGCCACTGAGTCAAGCGTGTCAGCAGTATTTTCGCGTCGGCGCGCCGCTCGTCGTGGATGCGAGCTCCAATCTTCCGATCACCCTGCAGGTCGATGAACCGCTGACGGTTGGTGCGGATCGGTTGATCAATACGCTCGCGGCGAGTCACCTCTACGGCCGCGACGCGATCGTCGTGGACATGGGCACAGCGACGACCTACGACTGCATCACTGCCGACGGCGTCTTCCTCGGCGGCGTCATCGCGCCGGGTATCCTCACCTCGTCTGAGACGCTGACGCGCCGCACGTCGAAGCTGCCAGCCATCGAGCTCGTCGTCCCAAAGCGGGTCATTGGGACTCGCACGGAAGAGTGCATTCGCGCGGGCGTCATGTTCGGTGCCGCCGATGCCATCGATGGCATTGTCGGGCGGATCAAGGCGAGTTGGCCGCGCTCCGAGTCTCCCATGGTGATCGCGACCGGTGGCTTCGCCGAAACGATGTCCACGCTCTGCAAAAGCTTTGATCGCGTCGAGCCGCATTTGACCCTCCTGGGCCTGCAGATGGCCCACGCGCTCTTGCGTCCGGCGTAGTTCTGGCCCGGTAACGCATTTATTTCTAAGGCGTTACAGTCGTGATTGGTCGGGCTGATCGCCCTTGACCAGGTTGAGCAAGATGACTAGCATACTGACGTTAGCACTCACCGCCGGTGAGTGCTAACACCCTCAACATCCTATCCACCGCAGGCAAAGGAGAAGCACATCGTATGGCCACCAAGACCAGTGTGAAGGTCAGCCCGCTGGCCGACCGCGTCGTCGTTCGCGCGCTCGAAGAGACCGAGCAGATGCGAGGTGGGTTGTACATCCCCGACACCGCGAAGGAAAAGCCGCAGCAGGGTGAAATCGTCGCTGTGGGCCCGGGCCGATTCGATGAAGGCAAGCGCGTCCCGATGGACGTCAAGGTCGGCGACAAAGTCCTCTATGGGAAGTACAGCGGCACCGAAGTCACGGTCGACGGCGAGCAGCTGTTGATCCTCCGCGAGAGCGATGTCCTCGCGGTCATTGGCTAATCCATCTAACAACGCTAATTAACACTCTATAATAGAGGATCAGCACCATGGCAGCGAAGGAACTCCATTTCAACGTCGATGCGCGCGCCGCTCTGAAGCGCGGCGTCGACCAGCTCGCCGAGGCCGTCAAGGTCACCCTCGGTCCGCGGGGCCGCAACGTCGTCATCGATAAGAAATTCGGCGCGCCGACCGTCACCAAGGACGGCGTCACCGTCGCCAAGGAGATCGAGCTCACCGATCCGCTCGAGAACATGGGCGCGCAGATGGTGAAGGAAGTCGCTACCAAGACGAGCGACAACGCCGGCGACGGCACGACCACCGCGACCGTCCTTGCCCAGGCGATCTTCCGCGAAGGCCTCAAGAACGTCACCGCCGGCGCGAACCCGATGGCGATCAAGCGCGGTATCGACCAGGCGGTCACCGCCATCGTCGAAGAGCTGAAGAAGATCAGCGTCCCGACCTCTGGCAAGAAGGAGATCGCGCAGGTCGGCGCCATCTCGGCGAACAACGACACCGAGATCGGGAACCTGATCGCGGATGCGTTCGACAAGGTCGGCAAGGATGGCGTCATCACCGTCGAAGAGGCACGCGGCCTCGAGACGAGCCTCGACACCGTCGAGGGCATGCAGTTCGATCGCGGCTACGTCTCGCCGTACTTCGTCACCGATCCCGAGAAGATGGAGGCCGTCCTCGAGGACGCGCTCATCCTCATCCACGACAAGAAGGTCTCGTCGATGAAGGATCTCCTCCCGGTGCTCGAGAAGGTCGCGCAGCAGGGGCGCCCGTTGCTCATCATCGCCGAGGACATCGAGGGTGAGGCGCTCGCGACGCTCGTCGTCAACAAGCTCCGTGGGACGCTCAAGGTCGCGGCCGTGAAGGCCCCGGGCTTCGGCGATCGCCGCAAGGCGATGCTGCAGGACATCGCGACGCTGACCAATGGTCAGGTCGTCAGCGAGGAAGTCGGCTTCAAGCTCGAGAACGCCGTCATCACGGACCTCGGCCGCGCGAAGCGCATCGTCGTCGACAAGGACAACACGACGATCATCGACGGCGCGGGCGCCGAGGACAAGATCCAGGGCCGCATCAAGGAGATCCGCGTCGCGATCGACAGCTCGACGTCCGATTACGACAAGGAGAAGCTCCAGGAGCGTCTCGCGAAGCTCGCCGGTGGTGTTGCCGTCATCAACGTCGGCGCCGCAACCGAAGCCGAGATGAAGGAGAAGAAGGCTCGCGTCGAGGACGCGCTCCACGCCACGAAAGCGGCGGCGGAAGAGGGTATCGTGCCGGGCGGCGGCGTCGCGCTCATTCGTGCACAGCGCGCGCTCAAGGCGCTCAAGCTCGATGCTGACGAGCAGATCGGCGTCGACATCATCCGTCGCGCCGTCGAGGAGCCGATCCGCATGATCGTGCAGAACGCGGGCGGCGAAGGCTCGATCGTCGTCGAGAAAGTGCGCTCGTCGAAGGACGATGCGTTCGGCTACAACGCGCTCACCGACACGTACGAGAATCTCGTGCAGGCTGGTGTCATCGATCCGACCAAGGTGACTCGCACGGCGCTCCAGAACGCCGCGTCGATCGCCGGACTTCTCCTCACGACCGAAGCGCTCATCGTCGAGAAGAAGGAAGACAAGCCGGCTGCCGGCGGCCCGCCGGGCGGCGGCATGGGCGGGATGTACTAGACAGCTACCAGCTACCTGGTGCCAGACAACAAGAAAGCGGGGCGGCCTTCGGCCGCCCCGCTTTCATTTCGTACCTACGAGAAATCAAAAAAGCGAATACTGAGTCGGCGACTCGGCGCGCTTTGCGCTCGGCGTAAATGGCCCGACGACGGCATCCTGTTGTGCGGCCGTCAGCGTACCCCGAAACTTTGTGTTCTTGATTGCATTGCGCGTGCAGTCGAGCGCCGCGTGGGGCGTGTTGCAGTTCTCGCTCAAATGGGCGAGCACGAGATGGGTCATGTCCTTCGTGACCATCGCCTGAGCAAATCGAGCAGCTTCGGGATTGCTCAGGTGTCCCAATCGCCCGGCGATTCGCTTCTGCAGCCACGGGGCATACGGACCATAGCGGAGCATGTCGTCGTCGTGATTCGACTCGAGCACGAGGATGTCCAACGCGTCGCACGCCTTCGCCATCCCGCGCGTCACGTACCCCATATCGTGGAACATTCCGGCGCGGGCGCCCGTGCTGCGACTTGTGACCACGAATCCGACCGACTGATCGGCATCGTGTGGCGTCGATGTCGTCGCCACGGTCATCCGCGGAAACTCGACCGTCATCCCCGGCTCGAACGTGTGCACCGTTGCCTTCGCGAGTTCGGGCGCCTTCGCTGTTCCTGGCGTTGCGTAAATCCCCCATCCCCACCGGCGCGACGCGGCACCCGCTCCCTTGATGTGATCGGCGTGCTCGTGCGTGAGCAGACACCCGTCGATCGACTCGGGGGCGACGCCGATCGCGCGCAGCCGGGCGGCTAACGTTCTCGTTCCGAAACCGCAATCGAAGAGCAGGCGAGACTCGTCGCATTCGACGAGCATCGCATTTCCGTTGCTGCCACTGCCAAGGATCCAGAGCTTCACGATTCTCTACAACTCCGCCTTCCAACGCCGAGCATATACGCCGCCGAGGTGACGGCGCGCCCGTTCGGACAACTCGATATGACGGCGCGACATCATCCGCGCAGCCGTCTCGAGAAACTTATCAGATTGATACACTGCGTAGGGTGATGAGTCTCCCCACGAAAACGGGGCGACGACCTTCGGCGGCATGTTGCCGTACACGTTTGCCCCAGTGCCAAGTACAGTCCCGGTCGTCAAACGAAGGCCAATCCCGGTTTTGACGTGGTCACCGAACAGCGTGCCGAGAAACTGCATGCCCGAATCGCGAAGGCCGTGCGGCGTCCAGAGCGCGACGGTCCCGTAAGTGTTCTTTAAATTGCTCGTGATGGTCCCGGCGCCCATGTTGACCCAGCGTCCGACGTACGAGTGTCCGACGAACCCGTCGTGGCCCTTGTTGGCGTAGCCAGCGAACACCGTGGTGCTGAGCTCACCGCGGACCTTGCAGACGTCGCCGATCGAGCAGACGCTGATGTCGCCCCCCATGACATTGGTGTTGCGCCCGATGTAGCACGGGCCGTTGATCCGCGTGAACGCGTGGATGTGTGCCCCGGGTGCGATCACGACCGGGCCGTTTGTCGCATCGAGCACGACATGGGGCTCGATCGTCGGAGGCGCTTCGGTCGCCCTCGGCTCGAGTGCGACAACCGGATGTGCGCCGAGAACGGTTGTATGCGGCGGCGGCTTGAGTCGCTCGAGGGACTCGGCAATCTCCGCGCGCGCGAGCAACTGCGTGAGATCGCTCGCGAGCAGGTCAGGAAGGAGTCGGACGAAATCCCAGACTTCGTCGACCCACCAGCCTTTGATGTCGCCGATTGCGCCGGTGCCGGCTCTCATCTCCTCGAGTGAGAGACGCCCGTCCAGGAGCGCCGAGGCGTCGATCGGGTCCGCGACGCGAACGGCGGCCAGCCGGTCGCCGCAGCGCCACATCGTGCACGCCGCCGCGCGGCGCGCCATCTTTGCCGGTTCATGCGGCAGCAAGGGAATGGCGCGTGAGTTCACGATGACGGATCCGCGCGGAATCAGGCCTTTCCCACAGCTCACCGCGCCATCGTCGTCGAAGTCGATGTGACCGGCGCCAGCGGCGAACTGCAACGGGTCCGTTGGTTGAAGGACGGCGTTCCACCGATCACGAACAGTCGCAATACCCGCGACCATTTCGGATATCGGACGCGCCGACGCGAACGGCTCGAACGTTCGCGCACGTTCGTCGTCGTACAGCACGACGGGGCTCATCGGCGGTGCCGACGGGTAGTCACTCTCGCTCCCGAACCCCGCGGGGCAGCGCGTCCATGAGTGTTTTCAAATCGCTCGACTTATCGACGGTGGTGACCAACACCAGCCCGTCTTCGATGACGACCACGAGCCCGTTCACGCCGTACATGACGACGTTCGTGCCTGGCGCATGAACGACGTTGTCCCGCGCATCGACCGCATACACGCGACCCTGAACCGCGTTGCCGGCATCGTCCGTCGGCCGAACGCGCTTGAGCGCTCCCCACGTGCCAACGTCGTCCCAGCCGAAGTCTCCAGGAAGCACGACGACGCGATCACTTCGCTCGAGGACGCCGACATCGACCGACACTGGCGTCACGGCGCGAAAAAAGCCCTGAATGTCCTGCGCATGCGCGTGCAGCGCTGGCGCGACCTCAGGTGTCAGCCGGCGGACATCATCGAGGAAATCACCAACGCGCCACACGAAGATTCCCGAATTCCAGAGATAGCCGTCGCGCCGCATCGTTTCCGCGCGTGCGCGGTCTGGTTTCTCGACAAAGCGAGCGACACGATGCACGCCATCCTCGAGCGCTTTGCCGGGCTGGATGTATCCGAACCCTGGATCCGCACGGGTAGGAACGACGCCGACCGTCGCCAACGCGTGATGGGTCTCCGCAACCTCCGCGGCGCGGGTAAGTGCACGACGAAACCCTGCCACGTCGGCGACCGACCAATCCGCGTGTACGGAGATCATTACCGCATCTGGTCCCTCTCGTCGGGCAATTTCCTGCGACGCCCACGTCAGCGCAGCCGCGGTTCCACCGGCCCTCGGCTCAGCGATCAAGTTTTCTCGCGGAATATCCGGCAGCAGTTCCTTGATCGCCGGCACCAACGACTCGTTCGTGAGTATCAACACCCGCTCGGCTGGAGCGATTGGGCGCACTCGCGCGACGGCTTCGGCGAGCAAAGGTTCGCTCGTGACGAGGGGAAGAAGCTGTTTCGGGCGATTTGGAGTGCTCAACGGCCAGAAGCGCGAGCCGACGCCACCAGCAAGAACGACAGCCCAACGACTCACATGGCCTCCGTGGACGAATCGTCACCTGACAGCCCAACAAGCTCGGCGGCGCGGGCGTACAGTTTCTTGGGGCTGAAAGGCTTCGTCAAGAAATCATTTGCGCCGAGTGTGATGGCGCTCGTGTGTTGTTGCTCTTGACCGGCGGCCGTGAGGATGATGCACGGAACGCTGCGAAGCCGATCATCCTTGCGCATTGCGGCGAGGACATCGAGGCCGCTGAGATGCGGCATCATCAAGTCGAGGAGCACGAGGTCGATGTCTGCCTCGCGCTGCAGCGTCTCGAGCGCTTCGCGCCCGTCGTACGCGAGAGTGACGCGAAACGGGCCTTGCTCGAGTTTCATCTTGATGATGCGACCAATATGCGGCTCGTCGTCGGCGACGAGCACGTGGTACGTCTCGTTGGAGCTAGTCACGAGCGTTCAAACCAGAGCGGCGATGTGGTCGCGGTTGCGCCGAAGCTCGAGCAGGAGCTGGCCAATGTTCGCGTGGGGGGTGACGAGAACCAGCAGGACGGCCTCGTCCGAAAGGACGGAAATGATCGCGAGACCCGTGCCGTGTTCGAGAACGGCCGTGCGAAGATCGCCTCGATGCGTCGCGGCGCCGAACTCATTCGCCGGACCGACGATGGCGGGAACGCGCGCCGCGATATTTTCCGGGTCGAGGCCGGGTGCGATTTGGCTATCGATCAGCAGGCCATCGTGGCCGAGGACCATCGCGGCGTCTACGCCATCCCGCTGACGGATTGCCGCGACGAGGTCTCGAATGTTCGGCACTCTTGGTTCCCCAGCAAAGTCGTCGCGAAGCTAGAGTTAGAAAACACGGAAGTCAAGCGACTGCAATCGCTTGAAGTATGTCAGACGCTTCCGTATTGTTCGCCGCTGAGCCCCTAAACATGAATCCAGCCATTCGTCGTCCGCCGTCGAAAATCGTCGCCCTCGCCGTCGGGGCGCTTTCCATCTTTGGTCTCGCCTGCGGCGATTTCACAGGCGTCCCGGCATCGCTGCCGACCTTGACCGATTCGGGGACCGTGTACGCGTTGAACGGCGCGCCGCCCGGCGCACCGACCGCGCTGCACGTCTTCAGCGGGACACTCCTGCCGGCCACGGCGGCCTTCGTCTTCGACGTCGCCTTTGATATCGATCCCAGTGGTCGCGTGTTGATCATCCCACAAAGAGTCGTCGCAACCGGTCTGTCGTCGAATCACACCGTTGGATTGCAGCGCATCACGGCGGATTTCGACGCGCTGACGTCTGCCCCGAAGTCGGGGTATCGCGCCGACACGACGCTCGTGACGAGTCCAGGGCAGGTCGTCGCGATTCAGAGCAGTGATCCAAACGCCTGCGGCATTTCGCTGACTGGGTCGACACTCTACGCCAAGGTCGTCGTGACGGCGATCGACGTCGTTTCGAGAACGCTGGCCGTGCGGTTCGCAGTGGACCCAAATTGCGGCTTCGTTTCGTTCGCGCCCGGCGTACCCAAGGACTGATCCACAATGCACGACATGAGGGTCCTCCGCGAGCAGATCGATCTGCTCCGCGACGGCATGCGTCGCCGCGGCGTGCTCGACACGCTGTCGCCGGTCATTGAACAGGGGGAACGGCTCGATCGCACGCGACGTGAGCTCATTCAAGCAGCCGACGAACGCAAGGCGCTGCGGAACGCCAATAGCGCTGAAGTCGCCCGGCGAAAGCGCGCGGGAGAATCGGCCGACGACCTGATCGTGCAAGGCCGCGCGCTCGGTGAGGAGATTGCGAAGATCGAGCGCGAGCTCAACGACGCTGAAGAAGCGTTGCGTCGCGTCTTGTTAGAGATTCCGAACATCACGCTAACGGCTGTCCCCGAAGGCGGCGAAGACAAAAACGTCATCGTGCGCGAGTGGGGGACACCGCGATCGCCGGAGGGCGTTGCGCCTCACTGGGAGATTGGTGCGAAGCTTGGGATGATCGATCTCGAGCGTGCCGCGAAGGTCTCTGGATCGGGGTTCGTGTTCTATCGCGGCCGCGGCGCACGCCTCGTCCGCGGCCTGCTGTCGCTGTTCATGGACGTCCATCGCGATGAGCACGGGTACGAGGAAGTCTGGCCTCCTTTGCTCGTGAATCGCGCGACGATGACGGGCACGGGGCAGTTGCCGAAGTTCGAGGACGATGCCTACGCGACCCGCGGCGATGAGCTTTTTCTCATCCCGACCGCGGAAGTGCCAGTCACGAATTTGTACCGTGATGAAATTCTCGATCCCGAGCGCGTTCCGACCGCCTTCGTCGCGTACAGCAAATGCTTTCGCCGAGAAGCCGGATCGGCGGGGAAAGACACGCGAGGTATTTTGCGGACGCACGAGTTTGATAAGGTGGAGCTCGTTCGCTACGCGGCGCCCGAAACATCTGGCGAACAACTCGAGTTATTGACGCGTCATGCGGAATCGCTGCTCGAACGTTTAGAGATTCCGTATCGGCGAAAGTTGCTCGCCGCCGGCGATACGGGGTTCAGCTCGGCCATGACGTACGACCTCGAGGCGTGGGCGCCGGGCGTTGGTGCGTGGCTCGAGGTCTCGTCGTGCAGCAACTTTGGCGACTACCAGGCCCGCCGCGCGAATATTCGGTACCGGCCAGCGAAGGGTGAGAAGCCGCGGTTCGTTCACACGCTCAATGGATCAGGGCTCGCATTTCCGCGGACGATCGCGTGCCTGCTCGAGCATCATCAGAACGCCGACGGATCGGTGAACGTCCCTACGGCGCTTCGGCCGTATCTTGGGACTGACGTCCTAGCGTAGAACGAAATGCGACGCGGCACACCCGAAGTGCTGGTCGCCACGCTGATCCTGCTTCTTCTGGGGTCGTACGTCTGGTATACACATGGTGTCGCGAAACGACTGCGTGCGGACGCGAAGCGGACGACCCAGATGTACGCCCGTGTCTATCGCGCGTTCGGCAATAGCCCGTCAGGGTCCCAGGATCTCGCGCTCCTCGAGCTGTCGCAAAGCATCACCGAACAGGGTGTGCCGTTGATTCAGGTGAATGCCGAAGGGGATGTTGCGGGACACGCGAACCTGCCATTCGACAGACCAACCCCTGTTCAAGACGACGATCCGCGCGTCCGAGCATATATCCCCGTGCTCGCTTCGCAGAATGAGCCGGTCGTCGACTCCGTCATCGGGAAGATCTACTACGGCGATCCACCGATCGTGCAGTCGTTGAGCGTGATCCCGGCGCTCCAAGCATTGTTCGCTGCCGTCTTGTTGCTCGCGGGCTTTTATGTCATTCGGACGCGGAGCGACGCGGCTCGCGAGCGCCTGTGGGCAGGAATGGCTCGCGAGTCCGCACACCAACTGGGAACGCCATTGTCGAGCCTTTCCGGGTGGATCGAACTGCTGGAGGACCGAGCGACTGATTCGACGGGGCAGCTGGCCGTGACGCACATGCGTGCCGATCTCGAGCGATTAGATCGAGTCGCGCACCGGTTCGAGCGCATCGGACGCGAGCCAAAGTTCGAGGAGATCGACATCGGCGGTGTCGTCGAACGGGTTGCGACCTACTTTCGCGCGCGTGTTCCGACGCTCGCGAACACGATCGCTGTTCGCTCGGACGTCAGGCCGAACTTGCCCGTCGTGCGCGGCGACGGCGTTTTGCTCGAGTGGGCCGTCGAGGTGCTCACGAAGAATGCTATCGACGCGCTCGCTGGGCGCGGCGGCAACGTCCGCCTGTCCGCGGAGGAGACGGGTGATCACGCGGTGGTCATTCGTGTGGCAGACGACGGACCGGGCATTCCGCGCGAGCTTCGTGATCGCGTGTTCGAGCCCGGCTTCTCGACGAAGCAGAGCGGATGGGGAATTGGTCTCTCGCTCGCGAAGCGCATTGTCGAGGAGAATCACGGGGGAAAACTCGTGCTCGCACCAGTCGCCACCGGTGCGACGTTCGAGATTATTCTTCACTGATCCTCCGCTCGCTGCGGCTCGCGTCAGGACAATTCCCCCGACTCGCTTACGCTCGCCTCAGGACAAGTGTCGACGTTGATCGAAGAAAAGCTCACGGCTGGTCTCAACCCCGCGCAGCGCGAGGCGGTGTTGCACGTCAACGGACCACTGCTCGTGCTCGCGGGCGCCGGGTCGGGAAAGACCCGCGTGCTCACGACGCGCATCGCACGGCTCATTGATATCGAAGGGGTTGATCCGCGAAGCATTCTCGCGGTCACGTTTACGAACAAGGCCGCCGGCGAGATGCGCGAGCGCATTGGGCGATTGCTGGGAAGCGACCCCGCCGGCATGTGGGTTGGGACGTTTCACGCCATCGGCGCGCGGATGCTCCGCACCGCGGCGCATCTCGTCGGTCGAACGCACTCGTACACGATCTACGATCAGGACGACTCGTTGGGCGTCATCAAACGGTTGATGGAGCGCCACCGAATTCCGCCGAAGCAGTTTACTCCGCGCGCGATTCAATCGGTCATCTCCGATGCGAAGAACGCACTGGTTACGCCGGAAGAGTACGCGAAGGTCGCGCTCGATCCGTTCTCGAAAGCTGTCGTGCCGGTGTATCACTCGCTCGCGGACGCCCTGCAATTGGCGAACGCTGTCGATTTCGACGACTTGCTCGTGCTTCCTGTTCGCATGCTTCAGCAAAACGCCGACAAGCTCGCGAGCTACCGCGATCGCTTCTCGTACATCCTCGTCGATGAATACCAAGACACAAACCGCGCGCAGTACGAGCTGATCAAGCTGCTCGGCGGCGACCACGGAAACGTGTGTGTTGTTGGCGATGACGATCAATCCATCTACGGTTGGCGTGGTGCTGACATTCGGAACATCCTCGACTTCAATAAAGACTTTCCGAACGCAACGATCGTCCGGCTCGAGGAGAACTACCGGTCGACGCCCCAAATCCTGAATCTGGCGAACCACGTCATCAGTGCGAATACGAGTCGCATGGGGAAGACGCTTCGCGCGACGCATCGCAGTGGCGAGCTTGTCACCGTCGTGCGCTCGCTCGATGAACGCGATGAAGCTGACTTCGTCGTGAACGAAATGATGGCGCGACGATCCGTGCAATCGCTGCGGCTCGACGATATGGCCGTTCTCTATCGGACGAACGCCCAGAGTCGCGCACTGGAAGAAGCGCTGCGCCGCCAGGCCATTCCGTATCGACTCGTCGGTGCCGTCCGGTTCTACGACCGTCGTGAAATTCGCGACCTGATGGCGTATCTCAAGCTCATTGCGAATCCCGCGGACGACGAAGCATTTCGCCGAGCGGTCGGTGTGCCAAAGCGAGGCCTCGGTGAGACGACGATTGAAATGCTCGCCGAGGCGTCGCGGGTACGTCGTCTCCCGATGATCGATGGCGCACAAGATGCCGAAGTCGTCAGCGCGTTGCGGCCGGCGGCGCGAACCGCGCTCGCCGAATTCGTCCGCTTGATTCTCGATCTCCGAGAGTTGGCAACGGAGGCCGCAGTCGATGAGCTCTTGCAGGAGCTCGTCGATCGCATTCGCTATGGCGACTATCTGCGCGCCGAAGGTCCGGAATCCGCAGAACGGCTGGACAACGTTCGCGAATTGATGACGGGTGCCGCGGAAGTCGTCGCCGACGAGCTCGGAGAAGTCGGCCTGCGTCCGCTCGACCATTTTCTGCAACGTGCGAGCCTGGTTTCGGAGGCGACTGGCGCCGGCGATGGTGACGCAGTCACCCTCATGACGCTGCACAACGCCAAAGGCCTCGAGTTCCCGATTGTGTTCATCACGGGCCTCGAGGATGGACTCTTTCCGCTTGCAAAAGCCTACGACGATCCTGCGCTGTTGGAAGAGGAGCGTCGGTTGTTCTACGTCGGGATCACGCGCGCCGAGCGGAAACTGTTCATCTCGCACGCCGAGGAACGTCGCCGAAACGGCGAGCTGCTGTCGTCTCGCCAATCGAGCTTTCTCGACGGCATCCCGGACGAGATGATCGAGAAACGCAGTACGATCAAAGTACGGAGTACTGGTCGATCGATGATGCGTGCGGGCGGAAGCTCGAGCTACGGTCAGCGGTATGGCTATGGGATGCGCGGTGGCGAGGATGTCGAGGAGTATCTTGCGCGCTCGTCACCCGCGGCTCGACGACCGGGGTCACCGGTGGTTGGGTATGCCACCGGTGCTGCGCCCGAAGACGAATCGCAAACCGCGGCGATCTTCGCCGTCGGGGCGCGAGTCAAACATCGCAAATTCGGCGCGGGGACGATTGCGGAATTGAGCGGGATCGGGCGTGATGCAAAAGTCAAAGTCGACTTCGACGACGAGAACATCGGTCGAAAAACGCTGGTCATTGCACAGGCAAACCTCGAGCGGGAAGACGACTAGTGGCGATCACGATTGACGATGTGCACCACATCGCGCGTCTCGCGCGCCTGGGTGTCACTGACACTCGCGCCGAGGCGCTCGTTCGCGAGCTGAATACGATCCTCGAGCACATGGAAGTACTGTCGCGCGTCGACACGACTGGCCGCCACGAGGTGAGTGGCATCGGCGCGGCAGGACTGCCGCTCCGACCGGACGTCGGACCACAGCTTCCGCTCGAACGACCGCGAGAAGATTTCGCGCCACGGATGAAGGACGGATTTTTTCTCGTCCCCCGTCTCGCGACGCACGACGACGCCAACGAATCATGACCGAGCCGGGAGACCTATCAGCGAGCAGCCTGCAAACCGCCATTGTGTCTGGCGAAACGACGGCACGCAGGGCTGTGGACGCGAGCTTCGATCGCATGCGTGACGTCGACGCGGGATCGAACGGGTTGAACATTCTGTTATACCAAGATCGTCACTACGCCCTCACGCGGGCTGTGGACTGTGACGTCGACGATCCTGCAGTCCGTGCTCGGTCCCTCAACGGTGTTCCCGTCGTCGTGAAGGACAACATCGCGACGACGGTCATGCCGACATCGTGCGGGTCGAAGATTCTCGAGGGCTACGTCAGCCCGTTCGCCGCCACCGCGATTCGAAAACTCGTCGACGCGGGTGCGATCATTGTCGCGAAATCGAACATGGACGAGTTTGCCATGGGCTCTTCGACCGAGCACAGCGCGTTTGGCCCGGCGAAAAACCCGCTCGACCCGACTCGCGTCCCCGGTGGCTCATCGGGTGGATCCGCCGCCGCTGTCGCAGCCGGCATCACCCGCATCGCGCTCGGCTCGGAAACCGGTGGCTCGGTGCGACAACCGGCCGCTTTTTGTGGCGTCGTCGGTGTGAAGCCGACGTATGGTCGCGTAAGCCGCTTCGGGCTCGTCGCGTTCGCGTCCTCGCTCGACCACATCGGCGTCATCGGACGGAATGTCGACGATGCAGCGCTCTGCCTCGAAACGATCAGCGGACTCGATCCGCTCGATTCAACGAGCGCGCCAGAGCCAGTGCCGTCCTTTCGCGGCGCAGCACACGGCGGGCTTACCGGGATCGTCATTGGAAAACCCAAAGAATACTTTCCTGACGATCTCGATCCACGAATTCGTGATCGCTGCGACGCGGCTCTTGATCGCCTCAAGTCCCTCGGCGCCGAGATCCGCGATGTATCCCTGCCGCATACGAAGCTCGCGATCGAGGTGTACTACATCATCGCGCCCGCCGAGGCGTCGTCGAACCTTGCACGGTTCGACGGCGTACGATACGGCCTGCGCGTCGAAGGCGACGGGCTTGGTGCGATGTATGAGGCGACGCGGTCCGCCGGATTCGGACCAGAGGTGACGCGTCGGATTCTGCTGGGGACGTACGTCCTCTCGGCGGGCTACTACGACGCGTACTATCGGAAGGCACAGCAGGTGCGCGGACTGATCGCCCATGATTTCGCGAAAGTCTTCTCGAGTGGTGTCCATCTGCTCTTCACGCCGACAACGCCGACGACCGCGTTCCCGCTCGGATCGAAAGCCGATCCGTACGAGATGTACCTGAGCGACATCTTCACCTGCACGGCCAATCTCGCTGGCGTCCCGGCCATGTCGCTGCCTATCGGGCGCGTCGACGGATTGCCGGTTGGTGGACAATTCATCGCGAGCCACTTCGACGAACGCCAGATGTTCGTCGCGGCATTTGCATTGGAGCGGGCGCTAGGTGCGGCGGTGTTGCAATGAGCAGCGGCACGACGAAGTGGGAAGAACGGTACGAGATGGTCGTTGGTCTCGAGGTGCATGTGCACCTCAAGACCGCGACGAAGATCTTCTGCCGGTGTTCGACCGACTTTGGCGCTCCCCCGAACGCGAATACGTGTCCGGTTTGCCTCGCGCTTCCCGGTGCGCTTCCCGTCCTCAACGATCACGCCGTCGAATTGGCGATTCGAACGGCCCTCGCGCTTGGCTGCACCGTCGACACGACGTCGATTTTCGCCCGAAAGAACTACTTCTATCCCGATCTTCCAAAGGGTTATCAGATCTCTCAATTTGATCAGCCGTTGGCGAAGAACGGCTGCGTGGAGATCGGCAAGCGAGCGGAGGGCTCGCCGATCTTGATTCGGATCACTCGCGTGCATATGGAAGAAGACGCGGGGAAGTCGATTCACGATCGATTCGCTGGTTCGTCGGCAGTGGATTTGAACCGCGCCGGCGTCCCGCTGGTGGAGATCGTCAGCGAGCCGGATATCCGTGGATCGGAGCAGGCCGAGGCTTACGTGCGTGCCCTGAGGCAGATCCTCGAGTACGTCGCGGTGAGCGATGTGAACATGGAAGAGGGAAGTCTCCGCGTCGACGCGAACATCAGTGTACGAAAACGCGGCGAATCAAACCTTGGGACGCGTACAGAAATCAAGAACATGAACTCGATCTCGGGTCTCGTTCGAGCTCTCGAGGTCGAGTTCGCGCGTCAGTGCTCAGTCGTCGCGTCCGGCGGGCGTATCGAGCAGCAAACGATGTTATATGACGCGAACACCAACGAAGTTCGGCCGGCACGGTCGAAGGAAGGAAGTCAGGACTATCGCTACTTCCCGGAGCCCGATCTTCCTCCACTTGTCATTCCACTCGACCGAATTGATCGCATTCGCCGCGATCTTCCCGAGCTTCCAAAGGCCCGGCGTGATCGCTACAAGAAGGATTACCCAAACCTCACCGACTACGACGTTGAGGTTCTCACGGCAAACGCCGGCATGGGTGAGTACTTCGAGCAGGTTGCTCGTGGAAGCGAGGATGCGAAAACGACGGCGAATTGGATGCTCGGCGAGGTTTTCGCCGCGCTCAAATCCACAGGCCAGTCGATCGAGCATTTCACGGTCCGACCGGCGGACCTCGCGGCATTGCTGAACATGGTTCGCGACGGAGTCGTGAGTCATAGTGCCGCGAAACAAATCTTCGGAAAAATGGTCACGAGCGGCGATCGGCCGACCAGTATTGCGGAGCGTGAGGGTTTGCTTAAGGTGAGCGACGACACGGCCCTCGCGAACTGGATCGACGAAGTGTTCGCCGAGCACCCAGTGGAGGTCCAACGCTTCCTCGGCGGCGAGAAGCGCCTACAAGGCGTACTCGTGGGCTACGTCATGAAGCGCTCGAAGGGCAGCGCCGATCCGAAACGAGTCAATCAGCTGCTGGCGGAGCGGGTCGCGACGTAGAGGGGGTGGGGAAGCTCGCGCGAGTATCGCAGGGATGTCTTCGGCATACCAAAGTGCCGATTCGCTTCCTCGTAAAGGCGAATCTCGCCCGACTCGCGCAATGCCCGTCGGCGGACTTGCTTCGCCATCCGGAGCGCCTCGTCGCCCGAGGGGTCGAGACGGAACGGCTCCGCCCGGTCCATTCGCAGTAACAAGTCCATAATGAAGTCGTACGACCGCGCGATGTAGTCGCCGACGTCCGAGTCGGCGAGATCCCATCGACTGTTCTCCGTCATCAACTGAAAGATTCGTTGCCACGATTCGTTGTCGGCGACGATCACCATGCCGCGAAAAATCCGCCGATTGGTGGTCGTGCTGAAAATCGTTGGACTAAGGACGCGATCGAGCAGGCCGTCGGAGCGCGCGTGGTCGATCAGAATCAGCTCGCGCGCGCGACGAGCACACTCCGGTCCAAGATGCGTCTCGAAGCGGCTTTCCCAGTATGAGTGTCCAAGCGCCGACGTGCTCGACGTGATCGCAAGCTGCTTCGGGACGAAGTAGTTGTGCGCGATCGAGTCGGCGGCGAGGTGCGACAAATAGCCGAGGCCGAACGCGCGCAGTGGATCGTCGCGAGCGCTCTCGTAGATCTCCATGCCGACCGTCCACGAATGACAATGACGGCCGACGGGCGCGTATTTCTTCGCGATGCTCGTGTCCGCCGCGATCGACCCATACAAGAAATCGTATGGGAATTCTCTCAACAGCTCAGCGACCGCGACGGGGAGAATGGACAGCGACCGCATCACCGCTTCGCCGAGAAACACGTGCGTCCCCGGCGTCCACGCGTGCGCGACGGCTGGCGTGATCGCCAGCACCAACACAACGAACGCGGTGACGCGCAGGACGCTTCGCGCTCCCCGCGCTCGCCGGCTTCGTCTAGATACCAAGACGCTTGCGCTGGCGCCGAACGGCACGCCGCAAATCCTTGAGCTCTGACTCGACCGCGTCGTCGATCGCGTCCTTGGCTCGGCCCACGTAGTCCGCAACGTTGTCGCGGTAATCGGCCATGTGCTCGCGAATCTCATCGCGCGGGACGCGGTCCCACATCTCGCTCCCGTATTTCGCGGCCCATCGGCCACCCTTTCGGCCAGCGCGCATCGCATTCTTTCCGGCCCACGCGGCGCCGCGACTCATGCCCATCACGACGGGCGAAACCGGCTTTCCAGCACATTGGGATCCTAAGCTTAGAATTCCACGTGGACAAGTTGTCGC
>JADMIO011121659.1_pt1 | contig 54887 bp, 43 predicted proteins | sample 8958161 | NCBI WGS metagenome assembly JADMIO01 (sample SAMN16585339, study PRJNA669376) | soil metagenome | isolation source: Crop rotation soil | place: USA: Cullars Rotation, Alabama | collected 2011
GAGCGGGGCGCCCGCCGCGATCATTTCGCCGGCATCGGCGAAGCGCTGGGTGACGGTGCCGTCAATCGGCGCCACGATCTTGGACTTGGCGATGTTGGCCGAAATGCGCGCCGCCCCTGCTAGCAGCGAGCTGCGACGGCTTTCGGCGGCGGTCGAGTCGTGCACGCTGCGATCGAGCGTCGCCTCGGCCACGACGTTGCTGTTCCACAGCTGCTGGCTGCGGCGGCGCTCGCGCGAGGTGAAGTCGACGTCGGCGCCCGCTTCTTTCACGCGCGCCCAGGCTTCGTTCAAAGCCGCTTGCTGTTCCTTCACGTCGACCTCGGCCAGCACGTCGCCGGCTTTGACGGTGTCGAGCTCTTTGACCAACAGCCGCGTGAGCTTGCCGTTCAGCTCGGCGCCGACCGTGATCTCGGCGCCGGGCGGTACGGCTACGCGCCCTTCTGCCAGCACGTTTTGCGGAGCTTCTGGGCCTGATTTGGCTTGCGCGGTGGAGATGACCTGGCCGGTTCTGACCTGCTTCCACTCGTAGGCGGCGACGCCGAGCAAGAGCGTTCCCAAAACCAGCGTGCTGACGTGTGACTTGAGGCGTTGTTTGAGCGACATGTTGCTTTCCCCGTTAGGGTCCTCGAATGGCTAAGTCGGTCGAAGATCGTGGTCGAGGCGCCCGGCCGGCGAGGCGCGACGAAGGCGCATACTGCAGTATGTAACTGAGGAGCAACGAAGCCCGCCGGGATGGATCGGCCGCGAGATCGATCGACTTAGCCATTCGAGGACCCTTAGGCCGCGATGCGACCCGCTTCGATGTGCACGACCCGATCGGCCACGCGACGCACCTTGGGGTCGTGCGTGACGATCAAGAGCGACCGGCCTTCACTTCTGGCAAGCTCACTGAACAAGTCCAAGATTTGCGCCGCCACGCTGGCGTCGAGGTTGGCGGTGGGTTCATCGGCCAACACGACGGAAGGCGACGCCGCCAATGCTCGCGCGATGGCGACGCGCTGCTTCTGCCCGCCAGACAGGTCGCGCGGCAAGAACCTGGCGCGATCGGCCAAGCCAACCCGCGCGATCAGCTCGCGCGCTTGGCGGGTAGCGTCGTCACCGGTCGTGCCTTTCAGGTTCAGCGCGTACTCGACGTTTTCGAGCGCGGTCAGCGCCGGAAACAGGTTGAACTGCTGAAAGACGAAGCCGATGTGCTGGCGGCGAACGGCCTGCAATTTGGCCGGCTTCGTAGCGTCCACCAGCTTGCCCGCGACCTCGACCTTGCCGCTGGTGGCGCTGAGCAGGCAGCCCAAGATGGATAGCAGCGTGGTCTTGCCGGAGCCGGAAGGTCCTTCGAGAGCCAGCACCTCACCGGGCGCCAGGTGCAGCGACGCGCCCTTCAGCACCTCGACCGTCTCGCGCCCTTCGCGGAAAGTCTTGGTCACGTCTTCAGCGGCTAGGTTGAACATCGAATGCTTCCCCTCAGGTTCGAAACACCAGGGCCGGGTCGATGCTCGCGACTTTGCGGAACGACACCAGCGCAGACGCCGTGCAGAGCAGCAATGTTCCGACCAGCACCACGGCAGTGATCTCGGGCGCGATGATCAGCTTGAGCCCTGCCGATGCGATGACGGGCTTCAGCAGCTGTGCAGGCACGTAGCCGACCACGAAGCCCAGCACCGCCGCGACGCTCGCCTGCTTGCCGAGCATCTTGTAAATGTCGAGGTTCGAGCCGCCGATGGCCTTCACGGTGCCGAACTCTTTGAGGTGCTCCATCGTGGACGTGTAGAGCGTCTGCGCCACCACCACGACGCCCACCAAGCAGCCCAAGAACACCGTCAAAAAAGCGTTGAAGCCGATGCCCGTGTTCTCGACCCAATAGCCGCGCGAGCGCTCGGCCCAGGCGGCGCTGGTGAACACGTCGTTGTACGGCAGGCGACGAGCCAGCTCGGCCCGCACCGACTCGGCGTTGGCGCCGGGCGCCAGCTTGACCACGATGTACGAAGTCTTGCCGCCCAGCAGCTCGGGCTGCAGCTCTTGTGCGCGCCGAAAATCCATGAAGGCCAGCGGCGTGGTCGTAAAGCTCTTGGCCTCGCGCGAGGTGCCGATGATCTTGAGCCGTTGCCCGTTCACCTCGCGGTAGTCACCGACCGCGAAGGCGCCAAAGCGCTTGGACGCCGACTCGTCGAACATCACGAACGAGCCGCGCTTCAAGTCGTCGACGTTGCCGGCCGTTACCTGCCACGGGATGCCCCAGCGCCGGAAGTCGTCCATGGCGTAGACGATGGTCGTCTCTTCCGCGCCGGTCGGCAGCGACACCTGCATGAACGACAAGATCAGGTTGTCGGCGCGCGCTACCCCCGGCACCGCCCGCGCGCGGTACAGGTTGGACTCCGGAAACTGGTGGACGAAATCGAGGTTGGGCGAGTTCTTGGAGGTGATCCACAAGTCGGCTTCGAGCTTGCGGATGGTGATGGTCGAGTTGTCGAGCAGCCCGACGAACAAGCCCACCTGCACCAGCACCAACGTGACCGCGAACGCCACGCCCGACACCGTGATCAGGAACCTGACCTTGTCGTAGAGCAGCGTCTTCAACCCCAAATCGACCATTTTTACCCCTTTTTCGACGATTTGCTGGCCCGCGGCTTCTTGGCCTTGGGCTTTTCGTCACCAAAGTCTGCTGCCGCGAGCACACGCTCCAGCTGCGATTCGGCGCTCGCCGGATCGCGAAGCATGGCGCGCACCAGCGTGCGCAGCGCCTCGGCAAAGCGTTCACGGCGCGGCTTGAAGTCGAGCCAAGCTTCTTGCTTGTGGATGAGCAGCTCGAGCGACGCGGTGCCGTGCACCATGGCCCAGATAGTCTGAGCGATCAGATCCGGATCCTTCAGCTCGGGCCGCACGTGATTGCCGGCGAGCAGCGCATCGACCAGCTGGCGTAGGAACACGTAGGCGTTCACGCGCGGGTCTTCACGTTCCCCTTCTTCTGGAGGCGCCTCCGGCAAAGGCGTCATGAACATCAGCCGGTAGTGCTGCGGAAACTGCTCGGCGAAGCTGAGGTAGACGAGGCCGGCCCGGCACATGCTTTCGATGGCGCTTTGGCTACCCACCACGGCCGTCAAAAAGCGCTGCGCAAAGTCACGAAAGTCATTCCGGCACAGCTCGCGGACGAGCGATTCCTTGTCGGCAAAGTGGTTGTAGAGCGCGGTCGCCGAGTACTCGATGCGCTTGCCGATCTCGCGCATGGTCACGGCCTCGTAGCCACGCTCGGCGAACAGCTCGCGCGCTGCGTCGAGGATTTGCTCACGCATGGCCAGGCGCTCGCGTTCGCGCCTTTCGTTGGTTCCCATGCCCTTGAGTAAACGCTGTTCCAACACTTAACAGCGTTAACCTAGAGAACAGCGTTAATTCGTCAAGCCTGACAGGTTATAAGACACCGTAATTATTCGGATAATTTTGTTGTTTCGCTAGGGATTGTGGGCCAGCAGGGCTGAGGTTACGAGACCCGCCCCGCCCTTGGAGCCGTCGAACCCCGCCCCCCCAGCCGCCAGCGCCTCCAGCGAGGCCACGGCGCTCTTGGCCCTGTCGTCGCGGGCGCCCAAGCTCGAGCTGTCGACGCTGGACCTGTGCTTCTTGGCCACGCTGTACCTGCGCGGTCAGGGCTCCGGGCACGCCGCGTTCTCCGAAGAGCAGCTGTTCGAGCATTTCGAGCAGGCCGCCCAGGTGGTGGAGCGAGATCCGAGCTCGGTGCGCAAGCGCGCCACCCACGCCATCGCTCGGCTGCGAGCCCAGCGCTTGCTATCGCGGGTGGACGGCGCGGGCCTGCTGCGCGCGGGCGAGTACGCGCTGTCTCGCCTGGGAGCGTCCATCGTCAGCTTCTTCCTCGAAGAAGAGGTGCTGACCGCCGAAACGCTGACCCTGCTCACCCGCACGTTGGAGAGCAGCCTGCGCGACGTGCTGGTGCGCGCTCGAGCCGCCGGCGATGCGGCTCAGCTCGACGAGGCCGTGGTCGGCCCGCTGAAGGTGACGGTGCACGAGCTGATGGAGGGCATCGAGCGGCGTCAGCGTGGCCTGGATCTACAGCAAGAGCAGTTTCAAAAAGAGATTTCGGCGCTGCTCAGCGCCGATTGGTTCGGCGCCGTGGAAAGCTGCCAAGCGCTGCTGGAGAGCACGGCCAGCACGCTGCGCGATCTGAACCACGTGCTGCTGTCGGAGTCGCATCGGCTGCAGGCGCAGCTGGAAGACTTGCAGGAGCTTGCCCTGAGCAGCGGCGCGAGCGCTTCGGAAGAAGCCATTCGGCGCGCGGCCGACCAGATCGATCGCATTGCTGCCTGGAGCAGTGGGCGGCAAAAGTCTTGGTCCGACTACTACCAGTACGTGCATCGCTTCTTGCGCGACGTGGTGCGGCTGGATCCGAGCCGGGCGTTGACGGCGCGGCTGCGCGACCAGCTGAGCGGCAAGTCCGGCAAGCGCTTCACGCTCGCGGTGGCGAGCACACCGGCGCCGCTCTTGCTGCGCGACGTGGCACCGAGCCCCGAGCGCCCCCCCGTCAAGCGCCCCAAGGCCGAGCGCGACACGCCGCCAGACGAGCAAGCCGCGGTGGATCCGTTCGCGGCGCTGGAAGATAGCGTGCGCGCCAAGCTCGACGCAGGTGCCGCCAGCCTGCGCGACGTGACGGCGCAGGTGACCGCCGAGCTGCCCGAAGGCGAGCGCTTTCGCGCCGCGGGGCGCGTGGCGCAAGCGGTGGCGCGCCTGGCCCGCACGCGTTCCGAGCGCGAGCGCCCCTGGCTGCCGGTCGACGAAGCCTTCGCGATCGAAGAGTGGACCCTGCCTCGCAAGGGGGGCAAAGCGGGCTAGCCCGACGCCACGAAAGCATGAGCATGGAGACGCAACAGACCTTCGAGGACCTGGCGCAAGTCGTGGAGCACGAGCTGTTTCCCGACGTGGACTTGGCGCTGCGCCGCGGCCGGCACATCGATCGCGAAGACGCGGCTTGGTACGGCTTTTTGACCGACGCTCAGGCCAAGCTGGAGGGCTTTTACCGCCGCTATGGCGCAGAGCTGGTGCAGCGCACCGACGGATTCTTCTTCTTGCTGCCGAGCGGCGACAAGCTCGGACGACGTCACTTGTCACCGAGCGAGATGCTGGTCGGGCAAGGCTTGACGCTGCTGTACCTGGAGCCTGCGACGGTCGAGCAGGGCGGCATCACGTCGCGCGATTTATTGCTGTCGCAGCTTTCGACCACCATGGGCACCGAGCAGCTGATGCTGGCGTTCAACGCGAAAAAGAAGCGTCTGGACGAGCGCGTGGCGCAGGAGATGGTGCGCTCGGCGGTCAGCCAAGCCGTGCGGCGTTTGGCTGGCTTGGGCTTCGTGGACCTCTTGCCCGACGACCGCATTCGCCTGCGCTCCAGCCTGATGCGCTTCGCCGAGCCCGTGCGCGGCAGCGGCGCCGATCTCGACGCCCTGACGCGCCTCGTCGCGTCCGGCGAGGTAGCGCTCACCGAAGGCGATGACCCGACGGACAGCGACGATATCGCTTCGCCCGAAGCCGACGCCGACTCTTCTCCCACCGCCCAAGCAGCCGCGATCCCCGAGTGGAACGAAGGCAGCGAATGGGGCGCGTCCTTCGACAAGCCCGCCGAAGACATTCCCCCAGGCCTCCGCACCCTCCCCAAACCCCCTCGCCCCGACGACGACGACGAATTCGAGGACGAACCCGAGTCCCGAGTCGAGCTCGTCCTCGACCCCTTGCCCGAACCCGAACCCGAACCCGAACCCGAACCCGAACCCGAGTCCGAGTCCGAGCCTGAGGATCAGTCATGAGCCGCGCGCGGGCCACCGCGCTCGCGCTGGTCAACTGGAAGGGCGTCTTCTACGAGCGCTACCAGCTCGACAAACGCGTGACCGCCCTGGAAGGCGCCAACGGCGCCGGCAAGACCACGGTCATGATCGCAGCGTACATCGTGCTCTTGCCCGATATGTCGCGGCTGCGCTTCACCAACTTGGGCGAAAGCGCAGCGATCGGCGGCGATCGCGGCATTTGGGGTCGCCTGGGCGAGCCCACGCGGCCCTCGTACGCGGCGCTGGAGCTCGATTTGGGCGAGGGCCAGCGCGTGATCGCCGGCGTGCTGCTGACGCGCAAAGCCGAGCCCACGCTCGAGCTGACTCCGTTCTTGATCAGCGATCTGGAGCCGACCGTGCGGCTGCAAGATCTGCTGCTGCTCACGACGGCTGAAGAAGAAGCCGTGCCGGAGCTGACCGAGCTGCGCACGAACGTCAACGCCGCGCGCGCCACCATTCAAGTCTTCGGCTCGGCCAAAGATTACTTTGCGGCGTTGTTCGAGCTGGGCGTCGGTGCGCTGCGGCTTTCCAGCGATGAAGACCGCAGTCGCTTGGGCGACATGCTGCGCACCAGCATGACCGGCGGCATTTCGCGCGCCATCACCACCGAGCTTCGCTCGTTCTTGCTGCGAGAGCAGGGCAGCATTGGCGACACGCTCGGGCGCATGCGCGAGAACTTGAACGCCTGCCGGCGCACGCGCATCGAGGTGAGCGAAGCGCAGCTGCTCGAGCAGGAAATCTCGGGCGTTTACGACGCTGGCCAGGGCATGTTCGCGGCGGCCCTGCAAGCGACGCGCGAGCGCGCGCACGAAGAGCGCGAGACCGCCTTGCGGCTCGCCGAAGCCGCGGGTCAGGCGCGGCAGGCGCTGAACGAAGCTCAGCGCGCCAGCGAGGCGCTCGAAGCTCGCGAGGCCGAGCTCACCGAGCAGCTGAACCAAGAGCGCGCGGCGCTGGAGCTGCTGCGGGAGCAGACGCGCATCAGCGAAAGTCACCAAGCGCTGCGTGCCATTCAACGCGACGTCGAGCAAGAGCGCGCCGCGGCGACGGCGCAGGTGGACCAAGCGCGAGCGCGCAAGCAGAGCGCCGCGGGCGAGCGCGAGGCTCAGAAGAAGGCGCGCGAGGTCGCGCAGCAGAACCAAGAGCGCGCCGCGCTGGGCCTCGCCGATCTGCAGGCGGGCCTGGACGAGCTGCACCGCCGCTCCAGCGCTTACCGCAAAGCGCAACGGCTGCTGGCCGAGGTCGCCGCGGCGAGCGGCTCGCCGGCTCCCAGCGCGGACGAGCTGCCGCAGCGGCTGGAGCAGGTTCGCAGCCAGTTGGCGGAGATTGATGCGCAGCGCCTGGGCCGAGAGCGAACCCTCACGCTGGCCGCGCAGCGACAGCAAGAATGGCGCACGGCGCTGGAGCTGCTGGAAGCGCTGGGGCGCGCCACTACGCCCGAGAACGCCTACGAAACGGCGCGCGAAGCGCTCCGTCAACTGGACCGTCGCGAACAAGCCCTCTCGGACAAGCCCGCCTTGACCGAACGGCTCGGCGAGCACCGGCGCTTGGCGGATCGGCAACAGGCCGCGCACAAGGCCGGCGCGGCGCTGGGGCTCACGCCTGGGCCAGGCGCGCTCGCGCAGCTCGAGACCAGCTTGAACGCGGCCGACCGCGAGCTGGAGACGCTGGAAGAGCAGAAGCTGGCGCTGAACGAAGAGCGCCGTCGCGTGAACGCCGAGCGCGCGCAGGTTCGTGAAAAGCTGAGCAAGGCACAGGCCGACCTGGGCAAGCACCGCCGACTCTTGCAGCGCGTGGAGCGCATCACCGCCAGCGCGGGGCCGTTCGCGCCCACGCGCGAGGCCGTGATCAGCCTGCGTGACAGCTTGAGCAGCGAGCGCCAGGAGCTCAAGAGCGCGCTGCTCCTGACGACGCAAGCGCGCGAGCAGCTGCTGCACGACGCCAATCACCTAGAAGGCTCGGGCGGCCAATTTTCGGCTGAATTGCTCAAATTGCGCGATGAGCTGGACGGCGAGTTGCTCGGCAATCGCTTCGAAGAGCTGGACGTCAAAGCGGCGGCGCGGCTCGAAGCGCTGCTGGGTCCTTTGACTCAAGCCATCGTGGTCGACGACGTAGCGCAAGCCACCGAACGGCTACGCGGCAAGCCGCGCGAGCTGGCAGAGCTGCGGCTGATTGCGGCCGGCACCGACCTCGAGCTGCTCAATCAGCAAGCCAACGAGAACGCCGGCGATCTGTACGTCAACGAAGGTCCCGCCTTGCGCGTGACCCGGCGCCCCGAGCGCCCGACGCTGGGCCGCAAAGCGCGCGAGGCGCGCATCGAAGAGCTGCGGCGCGAAGCCGTGACGCTGGGCGAAGAGCTGGAGAACCGCCAGGCCCGCCTGCGCGGCGTCACGACCGCGCTCAGCGAAATCGATCTACTTTTGCCCGACGCCGAGCTGCTGGAGCAAGGCGATCCGGCGCAGCACCAGAGCCAGCTGCAGACCGCAGAGCAAGAGCTGCAGCGCGACGAGCAGGCGCTCGATCAGTCGATCGTCGAGCTTGCCACCCGACTGAACGACACGCGCGCACGCGCCGCTCGTCAGCGCAGCCTGCTGTCCGAAGCCTTCTTGCTGGAGGCCGAGAATCACGCAGAAAAGGCGGCCGAGCTGAGCGCCGAGCTGGGGCTCTTGGACCAAGCCCAAGCCGAGCTGACGCGCCTCCAGGGCCCGCGTCAGCAGCTCGGCGGGCTGCTGGAGAGCCTGCGCGTCCCTCCACCTTCGACCGAAGACTTGGCGCGCTTCGAGGCCGAGCAGAGCGCGCTGGGCGCCGAGCGCGATCGTCACTTTACCTTGCTGGAAACACTGACGCAGCTCAGCCAAGAGCTACCGGCGTTGGCTTGGGAGGACGCGGAGCGCTCGCTGCAGAACCGTGAGCAGGTCGCGCCGGCGCTCGAAGAGCAGCATCAGCGAGCGCGCGCAGCCGTGGAAGCCGCCGAGCAGCAGGTGCTGGCCGCCGAAGCCGCCTGGGAGGAAGCCACCGCCGAGCTGCAACGCAGCGAAGCCGAGCTGGGCGCGATCGTGGCGCACTCGGAGCGCTTGGCGCACGAGCTGGCAAACTCTGGCGTACCCGCCGATCTCACCCCGGAGCGCGCCGCCGAGCAATTGGCGGAGCTACGCGCCACCGCGGAGCGCCTGACGCTGGAAGAGCGCGAGCTCTTGGCCCGCCGCGGCGCCGGCGCCGAGCGGGTGCGCCAGCTGGGCCAAGATTTGGCCAAGATCGAGCGCGAGCACCAGGCTGCGCTGGCCGCCGCCGAGCCCGCGGCTGCGCGGTGGCAGGCTCTGCGTGACCACGCCGAGCGAGCGCTGGTGCTGCACTCGGGCGAGTCGAGCGAGCACGACGCGCCGCGCACCGCGCTCGAGCTAGCCGCTGAAGCGCGCAGCCGCGCCGAGCTCTTGCAAGATCGACTGTCCGCGGCGCGCGGCGGCGACGCACTGGCGCAAGAGGTAGCGGAGCAAGAGCTGGACGACGACGACGCCTTCTTGGCGCTCTGGTTGCGCGTCCGCGAATGGCTGGCGCGCCGCGTGCCAGCGCAGGTCGCACAGGTCGACGATCCGCTGCTCGCGCTGGAGCGGCTGCGCGGACACTTGACGGTGCTGGAGCAGCGCCTGGGTCACCAAGAAGCCGACCTGCGAGGCGCCTCGGAAGACATCGCGCGCGGTATCGAGGTGCAGCTGCGGCGCGCCAAAGCCCAGGTGCGCCGCCTGAACCAAAACCTGGACGGCGTGTCGTTCGGCAGCATTGCCGGCATTCGCGTCGAGCTGCGCCGCGCCGCCCAAATGGAGCCGGTGCTGCGCGCGCTGGCCGAAGGCAGCGCTCAGGAGCTGCTGTTTCAAAGCAGCCTGCCCACTGAAGAGGCGCTCAGCGAAATTCTGCGCCGCTACGGCGGCGGTCGCAGCGGCGGCGGGCGCGTGCTCGACTACCGCGAGTACTTGGAGCTGGTGGTCGAGGTGCAGCGCAAGGCCGACGGTAGCTGGGAGCCTGCCAATCCGACCCGACTCTCCACGGGCGAGGCCATCGGCGTGGGTGCTGCGCTGATGATGGTGGTCCTGGCCGAATGGGAGCGCGACGCCAACTTGCTGCGCGCCCGCCGCGGTCCAGGTTCCCTGCGGTTCTTGTTTTTGGACGAAGCCAATCGGCTGTCGCAGGACAACCTCGGATCTTTGTTCGATCTTTGCGAGAGCCTGGATCTGCAGCTGCTGATCGCCGCCCCCGAGGTCGCGCGCGCCGACGGCAACACCACCTACCGTTTGATCCGCAAAGTGACGGAAGACGGCCGCGAAGAGGTGATCGTCTCGGGGCGCCGCGCGCTCAGCGCCGAGCCAGCGCCGGCCCCAGCTCCCGCGGCCCCGAGCGTGGCCGAGCCGACCCAGGGCAGCCTGTTTCAGAACTGACGCTCCCAGCGAGCGAATTCTGATCTCAAACCGGTCGGGGCTGTCACCTGTCTTGGGTGAGGGTCGAGCGATGAAATCGTACCGTTTTGCGCGGCGGGCGTTCCTGGCCAGCGTCGGCGGCGCCTTCGGCTTGGAGGTCATGCTGCGAAACCTGGAGGCAGCTGCGCAGCAGGCCAAGCCGGCCGCGCGCTTCATGCTCGGGCATTGGCCGCTCGGAACCTTGAAGTACCGCTTCGTACCCGCCACGGCCGGCTCGACCTACGTGGCGTCGCCCATCTTGCAGCCCTTCGAGACCGCCGGGCTCCGCAACGACATGACCGTCTTCTACGGCTTTTCGGACTCGCACCTGCGCTGCCCGGGCGGCGGCGGCGCCGAAGCCGGTACCCCGTTCACCACCACGTGCTGCGACGGCGCCGGCACCCGCCAAAACGGCGGCGAGGGGGACGACGGCGTCGCAGGAGGTCCTTCGTTCGACCAAATCTTCCTGAAGAACGTCCCGGATTTGAAGCGGCCTGGCCTCGGCTACGCCAACTCCATCTGCGACGCACGAGTGGACTCGAACGAGACGTCGACTCAATGCCTGTCGTACGGCTACGAAGCGCGGCAGATCGCGTCCGCGCAGCCGGGTGGCATGATCACCGAGTACACGCCGCTCTTGCCGAAGCTGTCGCCGGCGCAGCAATACGCCAACCTGTTTTCGGGTTTCATGCCGGGCGGGGCCACGCCCGCCAATCAGCAAGAGGCGCTGCGCGCGCTGCAGCTACGCAAGAGCGTGCTCGACTACGCGCTGGGAGAGCTGGCTCGGCTGAAGCAGCTCGCGCCCGCCTCCGAATCGAACAAGATCGAGATCCACGCCGAGGCCATCCGCAAGCTGGAGCTGCAGCTGTCCGACCTCAGCCCCGACGGCGCGTGCGTCGTGCCGCCGGCCCCGGCGGAGTCGCTGCTGGGCAGGACCGGCAACTACAAGTACACCGAAGCTGCCGAAGACGACGCCCCAGTTCACCAAGCCGTTGCCGAGGCCCATCTGGCCATCATCACCGCGGCTTTTCAGTGCGACATCGTCCGCGTCGCCTCCTTTCAGTTCGCGCCCGGCACGACCCACGTGCGCTTCAAGGGCATGATCCCCAGTGATCCAGAGCGGATCGGGGACCACGTGCTGATGAGCCGCTCGAGCGCGCTGCTGAGCGGCGCCGCGCAACAGGACCCGGCAAACCTCAGCGGTGCTGCTCGCGACGCCTACGAGTTTTTGGCAAACGTGCAGACTTGGTACAACCAGCGCTTGGCCGACTGGTTGGCGAAGCTCAAGACCACGACCGACGTGCAGGGCGCCAAGCTGCTCGACTACACGGTTATCCCATTCATCACCGAGCGAGCAGACGGCTCGAGCGCGCGTTCGCCCAAGCCGGCGTTGTTGTTCGGCGGCGGCAAGCTTGGCCTCAAGCACGGCACATTCCAGAGCTTCTCCCCCGCGCGCCCACAGGTCGATCTGTACTTGACCTGCGCGCAAGCCTTGCTCGGCACCGCCGAGCCGCTCAGCGTGTTGAGCAGCGAGCGCTTCGTGCAGTTCAATCCCAAGGCTGCGCTCATTCCAGAGCTTTGGTCACTGCCCGCATAACGCACTGAGTCCAGTCTTGGACCCACTCCGCAGGTATTTGGAAGAACAGCGCACGCCGCGGAAATAGGGGCTTCTCAGCGTGCTCGCTCCGTTGATCTGTAGAGTCGAAACAACGACACTGTTGCCTCAACCGCGGAGTACGGCTTGCGACATTTCAACTTGCTCGCCTGCATTGCAGGCATCGCGCTTTCACTGAGTTGTTCCGAATCCGGCGCGCCACGCTCCAGCATGGCCAGCGCAGGCGCTGCCAACAACGACGGCGCCGGAGCCTCCAGCCTCGCCGGAGCATCGAACGTGGGCTCGAGCGGCAGCGCAGGCGCGCCGTCCGCCGGAACGGGTGCCGGGGCTGCTGCGACCGCCGGCAATCCTGGCGGGGGCACAGAAAACGCCACCGCGGGCAGCGGCGGCAGCCTGACCAACCCGAGCGAAACCTATCCGCTGCCGGACGCCGCGACGCTCAAAGACGAAGATGGCTCGAGCTTGTGGCTGCGCTACCCGCTGGTGCCGATTCCGGGGCGACTCGCCGAATACCAAGCAGCGTTTACGACGGTCGTGAGCGCCGCCGACACGCCGAGCATCAACGCTGCCGAGGCCGAGCTGGTGCTGGGCCTGAGCGGACTCACGGGCAAAACCGTGCAAGTCGCGCCGGCCGTGACGGGTGCGGGCGCGGTGGTGCTGGGTACGGCGACGTCGGCCGCGATCAAGGATTTGCCGCTAGTCGCTCGCCTCACGCCGTTGGGCCCCGAAGGCTATTTGATCGAGCACGCCGAGGTAGGCGGACAAGCCGTCACGGTGGTGGCCGGCAACAGCGACGTTGGCGTGCTGTACGGCGCCTTCGCGCTCCTGCGCCACCTGCAGATGCATCAACCCGTCGGCGAGCTTGCGCTGAGCGGCTCGCCCAAGATCAAAAATCGCCTGTTGAACCACTGGGACAACCTGGATGGCTCGGTGGAGCGCGGCTACGCCGGCAAATCGATCTGGAGCTGGGCCAGCCTGCCCGGTTCTGCCAGCTCGGCCGTGCTCAAAAACTACGCGCGAGCCAACGCCTCCATCGGCATCAACGGCACGGTGCTCACGAACGTGAACGCCAACGCGCAAGCGCTCACGGCGGCGTCCATCGCCAAAGTAAAAGCCGTCGCCGATGTGCTGCGACCGTACGGCATCAAAGCGTACCTAACGGCTCGCTTCAGCGCCCCGCGTGAGATTGGCGGGCTCAGCACCGCAGACCCGCTGGACGCCGGGGTGAAGCAATGGTGGGCCGCGAAAATCGACGAGATTTACGCGCAAGTTCCGGATTTTGGCGGATTTTTGATCAAGGCCAACTCCGAAGGCCAGCCCGGACCCCAAGACTACAATCGCACGCACGCCGACGGCGCCAACCTGTTTGCCGACGCGCTGAAAGGTCGCGGCATCGTGCTGTGGCGGGCGTTCGTCTACTCGGACACCAGCCCGCCCGATCGCATCAAGCAAGCGTACGAAGAGTTCAAGCCGCTCGACGGCAAGTTCAACGCCAACGTTTTGGTTCAGGTCAAGAACGGTCCGCTCGACTTTCAACCGCGCGAGCCGTTTCATCCGCTGTTCGGCGCCATGCCCAAAACGCCGCTCGCGCTCGAGCTCCAGATCACCAAGGAGTACTTGGGCGAAGACACCCATTTGGCCTACCTGGGCCCGCTGTACGAAGAGGTCTTGAAGGCCGACACCAAGCTGAACGGCACCGGGCCGACGGTGGCGCACATCATCGACGGTAGCGCCCAGAGCTACGCGGTCACCGCGATCTCGGGTGTGGCCAACATCGGCAGTGACACCAACTGGACCGGCTCGCACATGAACCAGGCCAACTGGTACGTGTTCGGGCGCATGGCGTGGAGCCAGGACATTTCAGCCGAGCTGGTGGCAAACGAGTGGGTTCGGCAGACCTTTTCGAACGACCCCATGGTGCTGACACCCGTGGTCAAATTGATGATGCAGTCACGCGAAGCGTTGGTCAGCTACATGACGCCGCTAGGGCTGGCGCACATCATGGGCTCCGACCACCACTATGGACCGGGCCCGTGGATCAACGACCTTTCGCGCGCGGAGTGGAACCCGGTTTATTATCACAAGGCCGACGCACAAGGCATCGGCTTCAATCGCACCGCGCAGGGCAGCAACGCGGTGGGGCAGTACTCGACCGCAGTGGGGCAAGCGTTGGGCGCGCGTGCAAGCGTGCCGGACGAGCTCTTGCTGTTTTTTCACCATGTTGGCTGGACAGAGAAGCTTGCCAGCTCGGGCAGAACGGTGTGGGAAGAGCTGGTGTACCGCTACAGCCACGGCGTCGACGAGGTGGGCAGCATGCGCGAGGCCTGGGCTACGGTGAAAGGCCGCGTCGACGCCAAGCGCTTCAAGGCTGTCGACGACTTTTTGCAGACGCAGCACTACGAGGCGCGCTGGTGGCGTGACGCCTGCTTGGCCTACTTTGGCGACGTGTCGAAGCAGCCGCTGCCGGCCGGCTATGCGCCGCTGGCCAAGACGCTGGCCGAGTACAAAGCCCTCAAATCTCAGTGTCCCACGGACGTGACCAAGCCGCGCTGCACTCCCGTGTACAGCGGCTCGCCGTCGCCCGCCATCACTCCTTAGAGTTGTAAAACACTAGCCTGCGAAGACCGCCGCGACCCGCTCGATCGACCAGGCCGCGGCGACGCTGCCCATCGCGTACAGCACCCCCGGGCGCAGCCAAGCTCGGCTCCAGCCCACCCGCGTGACCACGGCCGCCACGCTCAGCGCCACGGCGATTACGCCCAGCTGCCCCAGCTCTACGCCTAGGTTGAAGAACAAAAGCGCCAACGGCACGTGCACGGGCGGCAAGCCCACCTCGAGCAGCGCCGACGCAAAGCCGAGCCCATGCAACAGCCCGAACGCAAACGCCACCAGCCACGGCGCGCGCTGCGTGAGCGAATCTGCCGGCCGCAGCGCCTCGGCGCAAACGAGCACGATCGACAGCGCAATCGTGGCTTCTACCGGCGGCGATGCCACGCGAACCAAGCCGAGCACGGTCGCGGCAAGGCTTGCGCTGTGAGCCAGGGTGAAGGCCGTGATGGTGATGAACAGCGGCTTTTTGGCGCGCACCAACAGCGTGAGCGCGACCACGAACAGCAGGTGATCGAACCCCGTCAGGATGTGCTCGACGCCCAGCGCCGTGTAGTCGGCCGCCACCGGGCGAACGAAGCCGAGCCCCGAGCCGCGATAGACCACCAAGCGCGGTGAGTCGGCGTTCAAGCTGCGCAGTAGCCGCGAGTGGTCACGCCAGTCGATCTGAACCATCACGTGGCCCAGCGTGCCTTCCAGGCCAGGAAACTCGATGGCGCCGGCCAGCCCCGCGGAGCCACAATCCAGGTGCGAGCCCTGCAGCTGGCAAGGCTCCGGAAACCGGACCGTGCGCGTGAGCTGCTCCCCCAGGCTGGGCGAATTGGCCTGCCACTTCACCAGGAAGCGGTTCGGCGTCGTCTCGATCAGCAGCAGCGACACCGAGTCGATGGGGTGCGCCATGCCGACTTTTGCGCAGCACGTCGCCGCCAGCGCCAGCACCAACACGACCCAGGCGCGCGCGAGGCGGCGCCTCACCGGGGCTCCTCGAAGTGATACTGGGCGGCGAGCTTGTCGAGCTCCGCTGCGGCCGCTTGCGCTTGAATCGCCGCGCTGCAGTCGAGGACGAGTCGAGCGCGCAGCTCAGCCGGCTCGGGCAGGCCACCGCTGCTGCTCTTGACCCGAAACACGAGCAGCTCCGTCGCGTTCTCACTGGCGCGCCACTGCCCGAGCGGCAGCGCGGCAAGCTGGCTTGCCACGGCTTCGCCCAGCCGCTCGCGCGCCTGCGGGCCTTCGAGGTTGGCGCCAAACAGGGCCCGCTCGAGCTTGCTCGGCTCCGCGCCGGCGTTCAGCTTGGTCAAAAGCTCGCTTTGCTCGGCTGGCGCGCTAGGTCGCGCCCGATCCACGACCAACCACTCCAGCTGGTAACGCCGCGGCGCTTCGTACAAGTTGCGGTGTGTTTCGAGCCACTGGCCAAGCTCCGCCTCGCTGGGCTCGCGCTTGGGGGCTTGCAGCAGCGCTTGCGCACGCAGCTTCTCGATCAAGAGGCTGCGCACGCCGCGATCGTTGCGGTCGAGCCCTTGCTGCAGCGCCTCACGAAACAAGGCTTCTTCGAGCTTCCACGCGCGCAGGGCGGCTTCGGCCTCGGGCGCCGTGGGTGGGCGCCCTTGCTCGTCTTGAAAGCGTCGCGCCAAGTCTGCCTTCAGGCCCGGCGTGATCACGATGGCGTTGGGGTCGCCCCCTACCCAGCGCTGAACGGCAAACAGCAGCGCGCCCAGCACGAAGAAGTGCAGCAAGGGTTGTTCAAGCGCTCGCCGGACGAACGACGACCTGCTCGTCATCCGTCAATGCAATAGCGCGAGGTCCACCGCGTCGGCCAGCTTCTTGTAGCCGGCGGGATTGAGGTGCAGGTGGTCACCCTGGTCGTACGTGGCAAGCAGCGTGTCGAGCTGGGCGGGGTCGCGAACCGCGGCGTCCAAGTCGATGACCGCGTCGAAGTTGCCAGCTTGGCGGATCCAGTCGTTGACCGCCTTTCGCGCGGTCTCGTGATCGGCGCTGAAATAGCTGTGGCCCTTGAAGGGCAGAATCGTGGCGCCAAACACGCCCAGCCCGGCAGCGCGCGATTTGCTGACGAAGCCCTCGTACGCCTCGATCAGGCTGGCCGTGACGCTCGCGTCCGTGGCGACGCCGATGTCGTTGACGCCTTCGAATACGATCACCCAGCGCACGCCGCTTTGCTTCAGCACGTCGCCCTCGAAGCGCGCGAGCGCGGTGGGGCCCAAACCGTCGCTAAACACCGCATTGCCACCAATGCCTAGGTTGAGCACGCCCACCCTGGCGGTGGCGGCGTTGGCTCGCAAGCGCGCCGCCAGCGCGTCGGGCCAGCGGTCGTTGCCGTTGGTGGTCGAGCCGCGGCCGTCGGTGATCGAGTCGCCCAAGATGACCAACGCGCGCGCGTCGCTGGCCATCACGTCGACGCCGGACAGGACGTACCAATGGTCGGCGCTGGCGGGCGACGCCAAGCTCGCCGACGCTACGCCGTCCCCCGCTTGCAAGTACGAGGTGGTGCGCGAGCCAGGATGGCCGGTAATGTCCGTGGGCACGGCGCCGAACTGAATGGACACCGCGAGCTTTGCCTGCGGGCCGAGCGCAAAGTCGAACGCGTCCGAAAACACGGCTTCTTTTGGCTGGAGCGTGACCGACGCGGAGCCGGCGAAAGTGAGCGCGGTGTCGGTGGCAGCCGTGATGGCCGCGCCGCCCGCCGACGCCGCGCAGTGCACCTTGGTCAAAGTGAGCGGAGCGTTGCCGTACTCGTTCGAGAAGCGGAGCCGCAGGCGCTGGCCACCGAGCGACACCTGCAAGACTTGGCGCAGCGTGTTGTTCGCGAGCCCGGGCGACGGCGGCTCGTTCGCGTCTTCCGTCAGCTGCTGAGCCGTTGCCCACGTGCCAACCCAACCCTGATTGGCCGAGCCGGCCATCGCCGCGCCACCGGCGCCACTAGCGCCGCCCGCCCCACCTGCGCCCGAGCTACCCGCCACCGAGCCGCCCTGCCCCGAGCCTGCACCGCTACCCGCAACCGAGCCGCCAGCGCCCCCAGCGCTCGGGCCAGCGCCGCCGCCTCCCACGGTGGTGGCCGCGCCCGCGGCGTTGCCAGCCGTGCCCGAGCCCGCCTGGCTGACCGTACCGCCCTGTGCGTTTGGCGCACCTGCCGCGCCGGCCGGGGCAGGAGGAGCCGAGCAAGCCACGCCAAGGCCGAAGAACAGGCCCAAAGCGAGGCGAAACAAAGGACGACTAGCTACTGAAAGCGCCAACGCCCAGCAGTGCGAGCAAAGCCGCCCATCCGTCTCGCAATCAGCGCAGGCCGTAGTCTTTGGCCATGGTCTCGTAGAGCGCCATCAGCGCCGGGTCCGCCACGAACTTGTTCCAGGCGCCGTCGGTCGTGAACAGCGCGTGATTGGGGTGCGTGTCGTAGCTGCGCGTAGGATCCCAGTTCATGGTGCCCAGCCCGCGATGGTTCGGCAGGTCGAACATCGTGTCGTTGGCCGCGCGTTGCTGGGCCGAGTACTCGGCGATCAAGAATTTTAGGTCGGGATACTTGGTGGCCAAAGCGGCAAAGGTCGTCTGCCATTGCGCGGGCGTGCCTTGATAGCCGGCCACGCCGTTGGGTGCTGTGGCGTAACAAGACTGACCGAGAATGTCGAACTTTACTCCGGCGCCCAAGACGCCGTCGAGCCACCACTCCGAGGTCTCGGTGTTGTTGCATTTTTCGATGTGCAGCATGACCTGGATGCTGGGGTCGGCTTCGCGCACGGCGCGGATGCCCGCTTTGAGCAACGTGGCAAAATCGCCGAAGTCGTTGCCGGCTGCCTTGCCCACGTCCCACAGCATGCCGGCCGTGATTTCGTTACCGACCTGCACGATGTCGGGCATGGCCGACGCTGCCTTCAGCTGAGCGAGCGCGTCTTTGGTGTATTCGTAGACCTTCGTCTCGAGCGCCGCGACCGAGAGCCCCGCCCAAGCTGCGGGCGTAGCTTGCGCGCCCGGATTGGTCCAGGTGTCGGAGTAGTGCAGGTCGAGCAAGAAGCCCATGCCAACGGCTTTGACGCGCTTGGCGAGCGTGACGGTGTGCGCCAAGTCGCGGAACGGCTCCTCTTTGTCGGCAGCAAAGCCGCCCGGCGCGCTGGGGTTCACGAACGTGTCGATGCGGATGAAGTTGAAGCCGTGATCTTTGAGCAGCTGCTCGAGCGGCTTCTGCTTGCCCGCGTCCGTGTAGGTCGCGCCCCAGTATTCGTCCTCCATCGTGATCGTGATGTCGGCGCCCAAGATGAAGGGCGGCAAGTTGCCCTGCCGCGCGCCGCCCGCGCCGCCCATACCTCCAGCGGGACCCGAGCCAGCGCGCCCGCCTTCGCCCATGCTGCCACCCATCGGCCCGCTGCCAGCGCCGCCGAGCGACGCGTTGCCAGCGGCGTTCCCGCTCGCGCCGACTCCGGCCGAGCCGCCTGCGCCGGGGGTGCCAGCGGTCGGGGTCACGCCAGCGCCACTGGTTCCAGCGCCACCAGCGCCCGGCCCGTCGGAGCTGCTGCAGGCCACGGCGCTGGCGACCAGCGCAAGCGTGAGCCCAAAACCGAAGCGTTGAATGAGGCGCATGCTTCCCCGAAGGCTGAGTCAGCTATGACACCGCACAGGCCAAGACTGGTTCGGGTTTCTGCTACTGGTCAGCCTCGAACCAGATCGAGCGCCCCGCGACCAAGCCGCACACAGAATTTTCTGACCGTGCCGGACGCTGCGCTACAGGTCCTTACAGCACCTGAAGCTCAGGTGGTAATTCCGGTGTGCGTCGTCGGCCATCAGCTTGCCGCGGTGCCAGGCGAGCGCGCGCCAGCGGCAATCGTCGGCGTGCGCCTCGAGCTGCTGAAAGATGAACCAGCTGCCCTTCATCTCGTTTTCGCCCGTGCCGCCACGGCTGCCCAGCTCTTCGGCGACGAGCGGCAAGTTCATGTGCTCGGCCGCGTTGCCGTGCTGATCGTAGACGCCGAACGAGCTGACACACTCGGGAAAAGAGCCCGCCGGGTAGGTGTTGCTGCCGCACTCTTCCCAGCTGGGCGCGTAGCATTTGGGGCTCTTGCTGCTGCCCGTGCCGCATAGCCGGTGATCCTTCATTTTGCCGTAGGCCCAGACCATTTCGCGGCTCTTGTTGTGCAGGTACTCCTGCAGCAAGCGCTCCTTGCCGAACGTGTACTCCTGCTCGGGCGGCAGCACGGCTCCTGCGCACGCGCCTTCCCACTCGTGCGCGTCGCACAGGCGCTTGCCCTGGGCCTTGCACAGGTTCTCGGCTTCGTCCGACTTGACCCAGATGACCGGGTAGTCGCAGGCAATGTTCGGGTACTCGTACTGATCGATGCACAGCTTGGCGCTGTCCTTCGTCTCGCCCGCCGTCGGGTTGAAGGCCAGCACCATGTTGGGCGCCGCGCAGCGCGCGTCCCCGGCGCGAAACGCCTGCGCTTGGTGAATGGCCAAGCACTCGGCGCGTGACATCGGGTGCTTGGTGATCTTCGGGTTACCTTGCCCCAGCCAACGCGAGCCCTCGAAGATGGCGCGCGTTTTGGCCAGCGCCTCGCCCTCCAGACCCAGCTGCGACTGCATGTTCTTGAGCAACACCTCGCGCTGCGCGGGCATGTTGTCCGGCGACTCATCGAGCAACGCAGGCGGCGGCGCGACGCTGGGCACCGCGCGGGGCGCCGCGCTCCCCACGGTAGGCAGCGGTTGGGGCGCCGACGTCGCGCGGGGCGTCGCCGTCTTCGTGGGGCCTTCGTGTTGGCGCACGGCTTTGAAAATCGCCGCCAGCACCAGCCCGGAAATCACGAGCCAGAACAGCAACATCAACGCGCGGCGAGCCGAGGGCGAAACTAACTTGGACACGAGCCAGGCTTCTTGTTAGCAGGCCCCGCCCTCCTGCAAACTGCGTTTCGACCTTGTCCGCTCTGACTTGTTCCCACCAGCCGAATTGCCCGGGCTGTCCCCGCCTTTCGGAGTCGGGCCTGCCGCCGGAGCCGCTGGCCAGGCTGCAAGCGCTGGCAGAGCGCGCGGGCGCAGAGCCGCCGCAGGTCCACGAAAGCTCGCCCACCGAGTTCCGGCGCCGTGCGCGCCTCGCCATTCGCGGCCGCGCCGACGCCCCCAAGCTCGGCATCTTCGAAGCCGGCTCGCATCGGGCGGTACACATTCCGCGCTGCCTGGTGCACCACCCGGTCATCAATCGCGTGGCTGCGCGGGTGCGCGACACGTTGGCCCAGCATCGCATCCCCACCTACTCGGACGCGGCCCACGCCGGCGTCGCGCGCTACCTGCAAGTCGTCGTCGAACGCGAGACCGACTTGGCGCAGGTCGCGCTCGTGACCAACAGCAGCGCGCCGACGGAGCTGTCGAGCTTCTTCGCCGACCTACGCGTCGCCCTCGGCGACGATCTTCACAGCCTGTGGTGGAACGGCAACACCGAACGCACCAACACCATCTTGGGGCCCGACTGGCAGCAGCTGTTCGGCCCCGGTTACGTCAGCGATCGCTCCGGCAACGCGCGCATCTTTTACCCGCCGCAAGCCTTCGGCCAAAGCAACCTCGACCTAGCCATGCAGCTCGCGGCGCGCGTCCGCGAGCTTGCTCCGCCCGCCGCGCGCATCACCGAGTACTACGCAGGCGTCGGCGCGATTGGCCTAGGCTTGGCAGAAACAGCCGCGGCCCTGCGCCTGAACGAGCTAGGCGAGGGCTCCGTCGCTGGCCTCACGCTCGGCATCGCCGCGCTTGCGGACAGCGTCCGCTCCCAAGTGTCGCTGCACGCAGGCGCCGCCGGCGACCACGCCCCGCTGATTGCCGATTCTGATTTCGTGATCGCCGACCCGCCTCGAAAAGGCCTCGACGTCGAGCTGCTGCGTGCGCTCCGGCAAACGCCGCCGCAGCGCTTTGCCTACGTCTCGTGCGACATCGACTCGTTCGAGCGCGACGCCGCCGAGCTGCTCGAGTCGTTTCGACTCGCCAGCCTCAGCGCCTACGATCTGTTCCCCCACACCGAACACCTGGAGACCTTGGCGGTTTTCGAGCCGCGCTGAGAGGGCTCCCGCTGCCATGCGGGCAGCGCCGGACATCGGCGGATCGGTTTGCTAAGCTGGTGGCGTCATGCGCGCCGCCGCACTTCCGTTCTTGGCGCTGCCATTATTTTTCATCGACTGCGGCTCCAAGGCAGATCTGATCATCGGCGAGATCCACCGCGTGGGCAGCGCCGGCAGCGCCAGCGTGCCCCCGAGCGCTGGCAGCGGCGCGGAACCCAGCACCGCCGGCACCTCCCAAGGCGCCACCGGTGGCACGAACAGCTCCGGCAGCAGCGGCGGCCCAAGTGAGGGCGGCGCGCTCAGCGGCGCTGGCGGCGCCAGCACGGCCGGCGAAGGCGGCGTCCCCGACGTCCCGGGCGGCGCGCCTGGAAACTGCCCCGACGGCGAAGAACCGCCCGTCGGCAGCCTGGCGCACCGCTACAGCTTCGAGGGTACGGGGACGACCGTCGTCGACAGCGTGGGCGGGGCCAATGGCAACCTGGTCGGCGGCGCCACGCTCGACGGCAGCGGAATCCTCACGTTGCCGGGCAATCGCGACGGCCAACCCGATCAGTACCTGAACCTGCCCAACGGCCTCGTCTCCAAGCTCGACGGCGTCACCATCGTGGCCTGGACCACATGGCTCGGCGGCGCAGGCTACCAGCGCGTGTTCGACTTTGGCGTCAGCGACGCCGGCGAGACGCAGGGCAACTCGGGCAAGAGCTACATCGCGGTCATGCCCTCGACCGGCTTCGCCAACGGCACCGGCCTGGGCGCCGAGATCGCCGCGCCCGGCTCTGCCACCCTGCAGCTTCCCTCACCCGAGATGATGCTGAACCGAGCCGCGCAGGTGGCGTTCGCGTTCCAAAGCGGCGTGAGCCTCGAGCTCATGCTCGACGGCAAGTCGCTCATCCGCTCGTCCACCAGCCTGAAGCTGTCGGACATCAACGACGTCAACAACTGGGTCGGCGAGTCCCAATGGTCGAAGGACCACTGCTATCACGGCACGTTCGACGAGCTGCGCGTCTACAACGTGGCCCTCACTGCCTGCCAATTGCAGACTTTGTACGAGCGCGGCCCGGCCACGCCTTAGGGTTATTCACCATATCTTTCATGGAGTTAACTGTCCGAGAGGCGTTCCGGCCCGCGCCTTGACAGATACCTCTAAAGTTTCAATAATTCGTGAAAGCGGACCGCCGCTTCACGTTGATGACGCAGCTAGAGTCCGCCGATCGCACGCTCCACTTGCTGGAGCGAGGCCTGTCCGAAGCAGCCAGCTCGAAGACCCTCCAGTGGTTGAGCGTGCCGGCGCCGTTGCTTCAGGCGGAGTCGCTGCTCGCGGCCGAGCCGCAAGCCGACGCCTGGTACTGGTCGGGCGGTCGCGAGCAAGAGTTCGTCGGCATCGGTGTGGCCAAGCGCCTCACTGGCTCTGGGCCCGAGCGCTTCGAGAGCGTCGACCGCCAGCTGCAAGAGCTGTGGGGCTCGCTCGAGCCGCACACGTCAGTGGATGCACACGCGCCCGAGCCGCGCGTGGTGGGTGGCTTCGCCTTCCAGACCGGTCGCGCGCGTCAAGCTCCCTGGGACGGCTTCGGCGAAGGGCAGCTCGTGCTGCCGCGCCTGACCTACACGCGCCGCGAAGACCGCGCCTGGCTAACGCTGGCCGCCGCGCCGCAAGAGCTAGCGTCGGCGGACACGCGCGCGCGTTTTTTGAACGAGGCGTCGCAGCTCGTGGCATCGGCAAGCGCCGGCCAACAAACCGAGCTGGAGACGCTGCCCGGCCCGTTCGAGCTGGGTGAGCGCAGCGCCGACGAGTGGCGCGAGCAGATCGAGCAGGTCAAGCGCGCCATCGCCCAAGGTTCGTTCGAAAAGGTCGTGCTGGCGCGGCGCGTTTTGGTGCGCTTTGCCCGCGAGCTTTCGCCAGCGCGCGTGCTTTCGCGGCTGCGCGACAGCGGCCCGGGCGCGCCGCGCTTCGCGTTTCGGGTCAACGGCGTCACGTTCGTCGGCTCGCCCCCCGAGCGTTTGCTAGCCAAAACCGGCCTGCGCATCGAGACCGAAGCCGTCGCGGGCTCGCTACCGGCCAGCGACGCCGGCGCGGCCGAGCAGCTGCTGAGCGACGCCAAGCTGCTGGCCGAGCACGCGCCGGTCGTCCAAGACTTGCTGGAGCGACTACGGCCGGTGGCCGACTTGCAGCCGCTGCCCGAGCGCCCGTTCGTGCACCGCGCCCGCCACATCTTGCACCTGAAGACGCCCATCAGCGCCACGCTGCGCACGCCCGAGCGCGCGCTGTCGCTGCTTTCGCGCATTCACCCCACGCCCGCCATCGGTGGCTACCCCACCGCGCCGGCGCTGCGCTTCATCGCCGAGCACGAGCCCGACGAGCGCGGCTGGTACGGCGGTCCCATCGGCTGGATCGACTCGAAAGACAACGCCGACTTCGCGGTCGCGCTGCGCTCGGGCGTGATCGCCGGCAAGCAAGCCCACCTGTACGTGGGCGCCGGCATCGTCAGCGGCTCCGACAGCGAGAGCGAGCTGCAAGAGACCGGCTGGAAACTCAAAGTGCTGCTCAGCGCGCTGGGCTAAACCCCCAGGGTTATCGCGCTGCGCAAGTTTTTTCCGACCGCGGATTGTTCGTCCCGGCGGGACAGAGAGTTGCTTCGAAGCCAACTGCCAAGTGCTGGGCGTGGGCCACAGGACCTCTGCGCGTCGCGTTCGAACGAGCGGCGCGCCAACTCGAGGAATACCCATGAAACGCCTGTTTGCTGCCTTGCCGCTTTTGGTTGCCGGAATTGCCCACGCCGACTCGGTGGAGTGGAAGCTCGACCTGTCACACACGTCGATTGGCTTCTCCGTGCCCCACCTGGTCGTCAGCTCCGTCGACGGTCGCTTCAAAGAAGCCAGCGCGATCGTCAAGTTGGACGACGCCGACCTGACGAAGAGCGACGTCTCGGTGACGATCAACACGGCCTCCGTCGATACGGGTGATACCAAGCGCGACGACCACCTGCGCAGCCCCGACTTCTTCGACGCCAAGAAGTTTCCGACGGTGACCTTCAAATCCACCAAGATCAGCAAAGCCGGTTCGGGCTACAAGCTGACCGGCAACCTGACGATCCGCGACGTCACCAAGCCCGTCACGCTCGATGCCACCGTGTCGGCACCGGTCAAGACCCCGTGGGGCAACCAAGCGCGCGCGGCGACGCTGACCGGCAAGGTGAAGCGCGGCGACTTTGGCCTCAAGTGGAACAAGGCGCTCGAAACGGGCGGGGTCGTCGTCGGCGACGACGTCACCATCAACGTCAAAGCGGAAGTCACGAAGTAGACGCAGCCGTTTTCGCAGCGCGCAGCGCGCCGCGCGGGGCTAGTCGTCCGCCAACTGCGCTAGTCGCGCCTCGAGAAAGCGGCGCTCGGCGGGCTGCTGAGTCAGCGCGAGCGCGCGTTCGTACGAGGCGCGAGCAGCGGCGTGTCGACCCAGCTGACGTTGCAAGTCGGCGCGCGCGGCGTGCGCGAGGTGATAGCCGTCGAGGCTGCCGGGAGCGAGCACGGCTTCGATCGCCGCCAAACCCGCTTCGGCTCCATCGCGCATGCCGACCGCGACGGCGCGATTCAGCGCCACCACCGGCGAAGGGTCGATGCGGCAGAGCACCGCGTACAGCGCGGTGATTTGCGGCCAATCGGTCTCGTGCGTGCTGGGCGCCTCGGCGTGCAAATCGGCGATGGCGGCCTGCAGCACGTAGGGCCCGACGCGGCGTAACCCGAGCGCGCGTTCGAGCAAGGCCCGCGCCTCGGCGAGCTGCTCGCGATCCCAACGCGAGCGATCTTGCGCCTCGAGCAGCACGAAATCGCCGGCCGCGTCGACCCGTGCTTCGCGCCGCGCCTCGTGGAGCAGCATCAAGGCCAATAGTCCCAATGCCTCGGCCTGCTCGGCTTGGTCCAGCAGCTCGACCATCAAGCGACCCAGCCGGATCGCCTCGGTCGACAGATCACCGCGCGTCAAGCTCGGCCCTCGAGTGGCGGCGTAGCCCTCGTTGAAGATCAAGTAGATGACCTGCAGCGCGCTCTCGACGCGCGTCGCCAACTGCGAACGCGCAGGCAGCTCGTACGGCAGCGCGTCGTCACGAATCTTCGCCTTCGCGCGCACGATGCGCTGGGCGATGGTGGGCGTGGGCGTCAGGTACGCGCGCGCGATCTCTTCGGTGGTGAGGCCGCCCACCTCACGCAGCGTGAGCGCCACGCGCGCGTCGGGCGCCAGCGCCGGGTGGCAGCAAATGAAGATCAGCCGCAGCTCGTCGTCTTGAATCAGCTGCGGAGATGCGGGCTCGTCTACAGCTGCCGCGTCGACCCACGTCGAAAGCTCGGGCAAGGCTCGCTCGAGCCGGCCCTGCTGGCGCCAGCGGTTGACCAGCCTGAAGCGCCCCGTGGACACGAGCCAGCCGTACGGATTGTCCGGCACGCCCTCGCGTGGCCACTGCTCGGCGGCCGCCGCGAAGGCTTCGTGCAGGGCCTCTTCGGCAGCGTCGAAGCCGCCCACGAGGCGGATCAGCGTCGCCAGCACGCGCCGCGCCTCGGTACGGTAGGCCGCTTCCAAGGCGTCGCGCGCGCCGCTCGTGCTCATAGCCGTGGACGAGGCTTACTGTAGTCGACCACTGGCCGCACCTCGATGAAGCCCAGCTTGGCGTACGGATGCCGACCTGCGACTTGCACGGCCTCGTTCAAGTCGCGCGCTTCGATCAACGTGAAGCCGCCCAGCATTTCCTTGGTTTCCATGAACGGGCCGTCGGTGGCCGACATCTTGCCGTCGCGCACCTTCACGGTCATGGCTTCGTTCGGCAGCGTGAGCGGCTGCCCCATCACCAGGTGACCGCTCGCCTTCAGCTCGGCCGCGTGTGGCCCCAGCTCGGCCAGCACGGCTTCGGCCTCGGGGCTGCCGTTGAACACTTGCTGGGGGTCGAAATAGATCAGGCAAACATATCGCATGCTTAGGCTCCTTTTGGCGCGTGAACGCCGGTTGTCGCTCGGGGCCCGACCATTTCGACAGCCGCTCGACGGCGGCTGGTCGATTTTTCGTGTCAGCGCTCCATGCGCGCCATGTTGAAGCCGAAGGTCACGTAGACGTAGTGCTCATCGGCAGCAAGCAGCGAAGGCGCCGTCGATAGGTAGCCGTGGACCGTGGGTGTCTTGCCGTCCAGCCCGACGGTGCAGACGTAGTGCCGCGAGCCATCTTGACGTGTGAAGGCGACGCCGTCGTTGGCGAGGGCGGCGAGCCCTTGGGCGCCCAGCGTGAACACGACCTCGCCGTTGCCACCTGCCTTGGGGAAGCGGCGCACGGCGCGCTCGGTGTCGGCGCCGCCAACCGCGTAGAGCGAGTCGCCCACGAAGCCCAGGATGGTGGTCACGGGTGAGGCGAGCATGGATGCCGCAGCGATGTCGGCGCCGACGGCCCGATAGAGCGTGCCTGCTTCCGCGAAGTAGAGATCTGTGCCCTCGCGCAGCAAGCTCGTCGTGTCGCGGTTGTGCACGACGCTGGTGCCTTGCGCCCAATCGAGCTCGTGAACCTCGGGCTCGAGCGCGATTTTCGCGAACATGCGCCCGCCCACCACGGCGAATTCGTTCGCGTTCGGTAGCTCCGGTAGCAGCTCGGAGGGCTCTCCTCCTGCGCGGGGCACGCTGTAGAGCGTGTGGTTGGAGATGAAGTAAAGCAGCTGATCGTCGAGCGCCAGCCTCAGGTGCATGTTGTCCCCGGGCGGCTCGGCGAGCTGCAGCAGCGTACCCGTCGCCCCGTCGATGCTCCAGAGGCTCGAGCTGCTGCTGCGCTGCTCGGAAATGAAGGTACCGCTCGCGTCGCGCGCGATCTCGGAGAAGACGCGCGCGGCTGCCAGCGCCTGGCAGCCATTGGCTTCCTGCATCTGCGTCGTACAGCGCCCGCTGCAGGCGATGTCCGGAAAGCCCGAGCAGGTTGCCGGCTCGCCCGAAAGGTCGACGCCGGGCGCGATCGTGAAGCCATCGGGCGCCTTACCGCTGCCGCTGGCGCCACCCGTCGCTTGCGCGCCTCCGCTCCCGGCTGCGGAGCCACCCGACGCGTTGCCGCTCGACCCGCTGCTTCCGGCGCTCGAGGCGTTGGGGGGCGACGCTTCGTCGTTACCGCAACCACCCAATGCGAGCGTCAAGGCGACCCAAGCCACCAAGCTGCCTTGCGAGAACCTCGGAAATGCCTCCAAGACCACCTCCAGTGCTTCGAGCAGGTTAACACTACTCCCCACGCCCCCGTCCGTCAGTGGTGGGCTGAAACGCGCACGCCCGCTCGCGAACGCTAGCCCAACGCTGGCGGGATGACGCTGCCCAACTTGCCGAGCGTTACCCACAACAGCGCGTCGCGCAGCAGCGGTACGGAGTTGGTCGTCAGCACGGACTCGACGTGGAATTGGAAGCTGCAGAAGCGCTCGGAGCGGAGCGCCGTGACGCGCCCATCCGGTTCGCTCGCAATCTCGAGCCCCTTGGGTACAAGCTCCGGCCGGCGCGCGAAGAACGTGTTGTAAAAGCCCACCGGCTCACGCCGCCCGAACAAGTCGATGGACTTTTGCACGCCTTGCAACGGCGGATCCGTCGGCTCCACCCGCATGCCCAGCCGGTGGCACAGCACCTGGTGACCCAGGCAAACGGCCAGAAAACGCGCGTTGCGGTCGAGCAGATCTTGCACCACGCGGTGCACGACCTCCATCTTGGCGTCACCCAAGTCCGTGGGATCACCGGGGCCGGGACCGACCAGCACCAGCTCACTGTCGGCCAAGAGCGGCATGGCGGAGCGGAAGTCCACCACGCGCGCGCGCAGCCCCAGGTGCGTCAGCACGTGCTTCAGCATGTGCGTGAACTCGTCTTCGTTGTCGACGATCAGCACGGATTTGCCTTGCAAGCGTGCGTCCACGTACGACTGATGTTGCTTCTCCATCCAGAAGCGCGACAAATACTGGTTGCGCGAGAGCAGCACGCTGTCGACCAGCGCGTCGCGGTATTGGCTCAGCGTCGGTTGGCTGGGCTCGGCGTTGTCGATGGCGCGCAGCAGGCCGGCGGCCTTGGTCTTCACCTCGCGGCTCTCGCGCTCGGGCACGGAGTCGCGCACGATGCTGGCGCCGCTCTGGATCGTGGCCTGGCCCTGCGGCGAGACCTCCATGGTGCGAATCGTGATGGCGCTGTCCAAGAACTCTTCGCCGTCGGCGTCCAGCCCGGTGACCAAGAGCGCGCTCGAGTAGTAACGGCGCGACTCGCGCTCGTACTTCTTGATGACGCGCGCGGCGTTTTCGAGCGGGCTGCCGATCATGGTCGCGGCAAACATGGAGTCGCGAAACGCGTCCATGTAATCGCCCTCGGTGTAGCCTTGCAGCAGGTATTCGGTGTGGATGAGCGTGCTCATCTCCTTCAAATATGGGCCGTGCACGTCGCCGCCCGAGCTGCAGATGCGCGACATCATCTTCAGCTCTTCGTCCACGACCTGAAATAGCTCGTTGACCTCTTTCGGATCGCTCAGAAACTCGATCAGGTCGGCGCGCTGCTTGAGCAGGCTCTTGGGCAAGGTGCCGGAGATGGGGTTCATCTGTACGACGCCCTTGCGGATCGTGACGTGCCGCTCGGGCGACGAGCCGACGAAGAATCGCTCACCGTCGTGGAAGCAGAAGGTCATGTAGGCGCCGAACTCGCTGCGAGCCAAGCGCTTGAAGATGGTGTTGGCCACCTTCCAGTCGAACGCTGCAATCTGCACGCGCGCCTTGCGCGATAGGAGAAAGTTCGAGCCCTCGCCGCGGCAAATCTCTTCCTTGATCAGGCGCGCGACGTTGGCCTCGAACTCGGCGTCGTCCATCTCGAAGCTGGGCGCGCCCACGGTGTGCACCGCTGGCTCGGCCTCGCCGAGCAGCACTTGCTCGAGCTCGATCTCTCGGTAGTCGCTCGGCACCAGCGACAAGATCTCTTCGCCGTGATCGTGCACGTCGAAGCCGCGCTCGCGCAGCTGAGAGAACGGCACCATGCTGAGCACCGGCCAACGCCCACGCCTCGGGACCTCGGCCAACAGGCGCTGCCTGCGGAGCTCTCCGCTTGCGTAATGGGTTTTGCCATCCTGGTGGGTCAGGCAATAGGGCGCGTCGAACTTCATCGGAAACGGCAGCATACGGCGCGAACGGAATCCAGCAAACCATCCGCTGCAGGAACCGAAATTACCCGGGCAGCCGCATGCCCAGCAGCGCGTCGATGGTGGCGCGATCGAGCGTGCGCGGCAGCGCGGGCAAGAGGCCGGCAGCCGCCGCCGGCACCTTGCTCGGGTGAATGATGGCAAGTTGCATGGTGCGCGTGTTCACGTCGAACAGCGCCAGCACGTAGCGGTAGCCCTCGGTCGGGCGTCGGAACGCCACGTGCGCGGCGCTGCCGCCGAAGGTCGTGACGCCGCCCTTGGCCGCCGGCTTGCTGGTGGCCTTGTCGATCAAGTCGGCGGGACCCGTGCCCGTGAGGTTGCAGTTCTTGCCGCAGGGCCCTTCACCCACGTTGCCGTAGTACGCGAAGATGTTCGAGCTGAAGACGTCGAAGTTTTGGTAGTCGTTGTTGTCGTTCACGACCTCGAACGCGTTGATCTGCCCGCAGCCGTCACCGGCGTACCACTCGGGCGGCGTCTTGCCGTAGCAGTTGCAGTCGCCGAACTTTCCTTCGCGGACAAGCTCGCCCAAGCTGATACCGATCCACGGCGCGTTGTACCAACCGTTGCTGGTGCCGGTGCCACACGCGGTGGCGGCGTCCAGCTTCGCGCCGCCCATCATGGGCATGCGCGCGGTCATGACGAACAGCTTGGAGCCGCTCCAGCCGTAGTTTTTGGGACCACCGCCGCCCGCCGGGCAATACGGCACGCTGTTCGGACCGCACGGAAACGCCTTGTCGGTCATGGCGTCGGCCACGCACTCGCTGCCAACGGTGCCGGCAAACTTGGCGCCCTTGGTGGCGTTGCCGTCGAACGCGATGCCGAACGCCGTGGCGGGATCCTTCGAATCCCACGCCGACTGCACGTCCCATTTCATGCCGTCGTCGGTCGCGGTGTAGACGACGAATTGCTTGAGCTGAATCGGACCACGCAAGGTGACAATCAGCTCTTCGTTCCAGGGCGTGAGCTTGTCGTCGGCCAGCTGGTGCTTGGTCATGCAGCAGGTGCCGTTCGAATACACGTCGCACATGCCCGAAGCGGGGTCGCGGCGGCTCGGATAAAAACCGGCCTTGCCAAGGCTCTGAAACGTCAACGTGCCGCCGTCGCTCACGGCGTCCAAATCGCCGTCGCCAAATTGCGCAGCGCCGACCGAAGGCCCCGCGGGCCCGCTGCCGCCACCGGAAGGCGGTGCACCAGCGTTGCCGGTCGTCCCACTTGTGCCCACCTGAGCGCCGCCGGTCGGATTGTTGGTGGTGCCACCTTGGACCGCGCCCGCACCGCCTTGGGCCGAGCCGTTGCCACCACCGGGCTGCATGGAGCCGCTGCCCGCAGCGGGATTTACGGCGCCGTTTCCAGCCGTTGCCGGCGCGGCACCGCCCCCCGAATCGGTCGAGCAACCCAGCCCGTACAGCGAGAGCGCCGCGACGATTCCGGCAGGCAGCAGACAAAGCTTCGCGCGCATCACCAGTGAGTGTCCGCGCTCACCGAAAATGCTCGGACTGTCAGGCCGCCGCGCGAGGCCAGCCGCGCATTTCTCGCAACCGATGGCTGACAGCTGACGGCTGACAGCCCCGCCCCGTCACTCGAACGAGCAGACGTACTCGGCGATGCCGGACGCGACCTTGATGTCGAAGCCCGACTTGCCCGGAACCTTGAAGAAGCTGCCGCCCTCGTAGGTCTTCCAGCTCGTCTCGCCGTCCAGCCGCACTTCACAGCGGCCGGCCGTGATGTCCATGCGCTCGGGCGCGTCGGTACCGAAGTGAAACTCACCGGCGTAGATCAAGCCGAGCGTCTTCTTGGCGCCGTCCGAAAGCTTGATCGTGTGGCTCACGACCTTGCCGTCGAAGTAAACGTTGGCTTTGGCGACTGCGGTGACGTTCGGATATTCAGCCTGTGACATAGCGGCGCGCATGGTGTCACGGCGCCGGGCGCTGTCAACCCGGCACGGCCCCGGCTACTTGCTGTAGCTCGGCACCCAGGCGCCGAAGATCTTGGCGAGCGTGTAGTTGCCGGCCTCTGCTGCCGTAAGCTGCTTGGACTGCGAGGCACGCGCCGCAATAGCGCTGGCACTGGCTCCAGCGCCGGTGGTTTGGTACTCGGAGAAGCGCGCGGTATCGAGCGTGTTTTCGCCCATCGGCACCCAGCCCACGGGCTTGATGTGCGCTCCCAGCTCCGTCTTCAAGAAGGCCGCCGCGCCGTACGCACCCCAGTTGCGACCGAGCGCCATCGAGCCATTGCTGACGCCGCCGGCAGCCGTGAGCTTACCGCCCAAGAACACCAGGCCGTAGGCGAAGTTTTGAGCGGTATTGGGCGCCGTGACAGCGGTGCCGCCCGACACGTTGTGCACCGTGCAGTCTTGGAACACTGCCGTGGCGTCGCCAAAGATGAAGTCGACGGTGCCTTCGATGTACGAGTCGCGGAAGTATTGCTTGGCTTTGCGCACGTACAGCGTGTCTTGAAAGCTGATGAAGCGGCTGTTTCTGAACTGCACCTGATCGCCCGTCACCAGCAGCGCCACGGCTTGTGAGCCGCCTTGCGGGGTGCTGTTGGCAAACGTCAGGTTTTCCGCGGATACGTTGCTCGCCGAAAGCGTCGTGCTGGCGCCGCCCGTCGTGCCCAGCGTGCCGCCGTTGCCGTTGGGCGTGTTGGCGTTGTCGCTGTACGTCAAAATGGTCGACGCGGCTTTGCCGGCTTGGCCGCACAGCGTGATGTACGGCACCTGAATCTGCAGCTTCTCTTTGTAGGTGCCGGGCGCGATGCGAATCTGTGTTGGCGTGGTGTTGGTCTTGGACAGGCTGTTCAGCGCGGCTTGGATGGTCGTGAAGTTTGCGCCGCTCGCGCCGACGGTAACGACCGGCTGCCCCGTAACGCCGTTGCAGTCTTGTGCGCTACCACCGCCACCCATACCGGCAGAACCGGCAGAACCAGCGGAGCCGCCGGGGCCCGAGCCCGCTGAGCCGCCGCCAGCACCACCGTTGTTGTCAGAGCCTGCGGCACCCGCCGTCGGAGCAGCGCCCGCCTGCGCGCTCGCACCCGCCACGTTGCCAGCGCCTCCCACGCCGCCCGAGCCCGTACCGGCGCTCGCGCTGCTGCCAGAGACGTTGTTGCTCCCCGCCGTCGCGACAGGCGCCGTACCAGCCGTTGCAGCAGGCTGCCCGCCGCTCGTCATCCCCGACCCAGCCGTTGGCGTCGTATCGATGCCGTCGCTCGGATTGTCCTCACCGCACGCGACCAACAGCGGCAAACCCACGCACCCAAGGGAAAGCAACTTGCCCCAACCAAGCGAGCGCAGCGAGCCGTTCATTGCCAAGCAGTTGCGCGAGCCCGGCCGGAGCTTTCACAAAAGGGCGTCCCTGCTCCCCCATTTCGCCCCCCATCCTGACTTGGGTTCCCAATCCAAGACCGGGCCCTGCAGACGGCCTAAAATCGGCCAAACCCCTTCGCAGCTTCCCCACTTGGATTGGGAACCCAAGTCAAGATGGGCTGGTGAAGGGACCGTGGCGGACGCACCGCGCGCAGCCGTGGGTCTCGCTGGCGGTCAGGGGCAGTACTTGGGCGTCTTGAGCTGGCTGCGGACGCTCTTGATGGTGTTCGCCCAATCGCCCTTGGGGTTGTACTGGCTGATCGAGACCACGCCGTCCGCCAGACGCGCGTTCAGGTTGTTGGCGTCGTCCCAGTGCGCGTCGTGGCCGGCGGAGACGCCAGCGGCGCCGTAGCCCGTGTCGGCCAGCACGCCCTTGCCGGTAACGCCGCTGACGCCGGCCCAGGTCATGCCGTTGTCGTTGCGAATTTTTGTGTTCGCGCCGAGCGTGCTGCCGCCCGAGGTGTTCACGAACGTGAATTGCGACAGGTCGAAGTGCGAGTACCAATCCTTGCCGTTGGAGCCGCCGTTGTCGTCGACCCAGGGTGAGACGTCGATCGAGAATACGGCGTTGGGCAGGTGCTGTTTGATGGCCGCGACGTACTGACCCAGGATCATCCCGGCTTCGGCCTTGGTCATGGGGTCGCCTTGGTCGCCGCTGGTGTACTGGTACCAGTCCGGCTCCATCTCGAAAATGATGGGGCGCGTGGTGCCGTAACAGGCGGCGTAGCCCTGCGCGTAGCTCTTGTACACGTTGATGATGGCGGCCAAATCTTGCTGGATGTACTGCGAGCCAAAGTGGCAAAGATCGTTGGGCTTGCCGTTGGTCTGCCCGCAGGTGGTCACGTTGCAGTCGCACAAATTGCCGTGGTGGCGCTTGACGTAAAACGCCGACACGTACGCCACGATCACGGGCACCAGCTTGCCCAATGCCGCGCCTTCCTTGCCTTCGTCGCAGACGTATTTTTGATCGAAGGTGTCCGCGATTCCCATCCAACCGGGCGTAAAGAAGTCAAGCTCCGGAATCAGCGCGGGGTTTTCCTTCGCCTTGCTGTCGATGGTGCCAAAGTGCAGGCGACACTGGCTGAAGACTTTGTTGGTCATCACGTTGCCGGTACCGGCGCCGCCGCCGCTGCCGCCCTGGTTCGCGGTGCCGCCGCTACCGCTGCCGCCGTTGGAATTGGCCCCGCCTTGTGCAGAGCCAGCGCTGCTGGTTCCGCTGCCAGCCGTGCCCGGGCTGTTGCCGCCGGTGCCAACGCTGGAACCAGCCGTCCCCTGGGGATTCTGGCCCGAGCCAGCGGCTGAAAACTGCCCGCCGGTCGGATTCTGCGTGCCTTGGCCGCCCGTGGCTTGATCGCCGGACGTCGCGTCGTCGCTACAACCCACCAACGTCGTCACACAACCAACAGCCAAAACACCAAGCCTGAAAGCGCGCATCGGGGCCAATAGTGACCGCGAAGCGCCAATTCGGCTCGTGGTTTCACCGCAAAAGAACCGGTTCCACACCCGGGCACTCTGCCGACAACGCAAAGCTGCAAGCGCACGCCAACGCTGCCTGCCCAGCGGCGCGAAGCGACACAACACCGCTCGCGTTCATCCGCGCGGCTTGGTCTCGGGGGCGAGCAGCGCGTCGCGCACGACCTTGAAGCGCGATGTCTCGATCGCCGCCTGGCGCCAGACCAGCCGCACTGGGTTCTGTGGACCCTGCTTGCGCGCCCCGAGCCGCAGCAGCTTGCCGCGACCTACCAGCTCCGCCACCAGGTAGTTCGGCAGCACCGCCACGCCCGTGCCCTGAAGGACCAAGTAGAGCATCTCGTCCAAGTTCGCGATCGAGCAAACGACGTGCGCCGGCGCGGCGCGGCGTCCCATGACGCTCTGCCACCAAGCGTCGTGCATCGGGCGGCTGTCGTCGTACACGACGTAGCGTTGCTGCTCGAGCTCCTTGACGGTGGACGGCGGCGACGCGCCCTGCAAGTAGCTCGGCGAGCACACCGCCCAAAACTCTTCGACGAACACGCTGCGCGACGCGAGCAGCGGCGACTCGATTTCTTCGGCCAGTAGCACTAGGTCCAGCAAGCCGGACTGCAGCTTGGGCAGCAGCACCGACGGTGCACCAAAGCTGACCGACAGCTGCAGCTCGGGGTGGCTGCGCATCATCCGCGCCAAGCGTGGCCTGAACCAGCGACGCGAGAACGGCAAGACGCCGCCGAGCCGAACGACGCCACGCACCTGCTTGCCGTCGTCGAGCAAGGCTTCGAGCGCGTCGTCGATGGGCGACAGGTGCTGGCCGATGACGGCTGCCAGTCGCTGCGCCTCGGGCGTCAGCTGCGCCCGCCGTCCGACTCGCTCGAAGAGCCGAAAACCCAGCTGCGCCTCGAGCGCGCGCATTTGGTGGCTGATGGCCGACGGCGTCAGGCGCAGGCGGGCTGCGGCCTCGGCGAAAGTGCGGCCCGAACCCAGCTCGCACAGCGTCGGCAGGAGGCCGTAATTGATGAGCATGGCTCATGTTTAACACGAGCACATTTCAATTGTTTCACCTCTTGGCCAGCCGCACATTCAGGGCATGGCAACGCCCAAACGCATTCTGATGATCGTGACCAGCCACGAAAAGCTCGGCAACACCGACACCAAGACGGGCTTCTGGCTCGAAGAGCTGGCGGCTCCGTACCTGGAGTTCCGGCAGCAGGGCATCGAGCTCGACCTTGCGTCACCCGCCGGCGGCAAGCCGCCCGCAGATCCCAAGAGCTCCGCGGATCCAACGCCCGCCGTGCGCGCCTTCCTCGACGATCCGCAGGCGTCAGCGAAGCTCGCGAACACGCTGCGACTCGCTGACGTGACGGCTCCCTACGATGCCTACTTCGTGGTCGGCGGTCACGGCGTCATGTGGGACCTGGCGCAAGACACGACGCTGATGACGCTGCTGGCGCAGGCCTACGAGCGTGGCAACGTGGTCGCGGCGGTGTGTCACGGCCCGGCGGCGCTCGTCAACGTGAAGCTCGGCAACGGGCGCTACCTGGTCGACGGCAAGCGCGTTGCGGCTTTCACGAACGCCGAGGAAGCAGCCGTCGGGCTCGCCGGTGTCGTGCCGTTTCCGCTCGAGTCGAAGCTCGAGGAGCGCGGCGCCAAGCACGAAGCCGCGCCGATGTGGTCAGCCTTCGCGATCCGCGACGGCAACCTCGTTACCGGGCAAAATCCAGCCTCCAGCGTGGCCGTGGCCAAGGCAACGTTGGAAGCGCTCCGCTAGCGCCGACACGTCGCGCGGCCTCGGCTCGGAAAGTTTCTGATCAGCGCTTGCGGCCTACCGACTCCTGGTAGGCGATGTCGAATCGGTTCGCGCGCCTCACGTACTGCGTCTCGCTCGCTGGCATGACGAGCGCGCTCGCAGCTTGCGGAAGTGACGACGGAGCCACCAATAATGAGATGTCGCTCGGCGGCAGTGCCGGAAGTCCCGGCAATGTCGGCACGGCTGGCTCCGCCGTCGTGACGAGCGGCGCTCCCGGCGTCGCTGGAGCTTCACAAGCCGGCTCGGCAACGGGCGGCGCGTCAGCAAACGCCGGCGCGTCGAACGGCGGCTCGAGCAGCACGGCCGGCACGGCCAACGGCGGCACCAACAGCAGCGCCGGTAGCGCTGGTGCTCCCAACGGCGGCAACGCCGGCACCGCGAACGGCGGCAGCGCCGGCACGTCGAACGGCGGCGCCCCGGTTTGCACGGACGCCACGCCTCCGGCCCCGCCCGCTGACATGAAGCAAACCATCGATCTCACGTGGAAAGAGATGTCGGGCGGCTTCCAAGGCGTCACGGGCGCGCGCGACGCGGGCGGCTCGATCAAGGGCTACCCCAACTGGACCCTCGATCAGGTCATGCGCGGCAAAGGCACGCTGAATTTCTGTGTGCGCTGGGACTCCGATTCGCCAGTCTCCACCACCCTGCGCGATCAAATCACCGCCACCTTGCAGCGCGGCGTCGACGCCTGGTTCAGCGCCTTGGTCGGCTACGACTGCTTTCCGTACACCAAGATCCCCGTCAAGGTCAGCGCGTGGATGACCCGCGACCGGGCCACGATGCAATGGGAAAATGATCCGTCGGTCATGGTCAAGTCCGACGTCGCCTGCCCCGAAGCTTGCTCACGCTACGCGCACAACGCAGGCAACTACACCTTTCCCAACTGCACCGGCGGCTTCGACAACCGCTACGACCAAGAAGTGTGGCTCGAAGAGAGCTACGGCGAGCCCAACGGCTGGGCCTGGGGCCAACACGTCGACCGCGCCGGCTTCACCGACAAGGCCGTATCGGGCGGCCTGTATCACATCTGGCTCCACGAGTTCGGCCACGGCATCGGCTTCCCCGACTACTACGACTGGGACTCCTGGGCCCCCGGCGTCGCCGCCCCCAAATGCGTCATGAACGCCGGCGCCGCCATCACCGTCACCGACTGGGACAAATGGATGTTCAAACGCACCTGGACCGAAATGCGCGCCCTCAAACGCTGGTGACACCTGCGGAGCCGGAACGGCTCTTGATGGACCCAGATTTTTTCACAGGAAGATCGGAAGATCGGAAGGCCAGCAGGGGGCGCCGCCGCGCAACGCAACCGCGTCGCGCTTCAAGCAATCGTTCAGGCTCGCCCTTGCAGCCGCGACGCAACCTCCGCAACGGCGTGGCGCCCCAGTTCACAGCTTCCGATCTTCCGATCTTCCTGTGAAAAAATCTGGGGACTCACATCTCCTTCACATCGCGCCCAGCGACTCGCGTGCGAGTGCGACCGACGGCCGCTACAGTAGCTTCTGCGAGGGGGGCTGCGGGGTGGCAGCCCCTTCGATCAGTCTTCGGAGTCCATGCCGAGGTCGTCGCCGAGGGCTTCGCCGCGGGTGGTCTTGAGGGCTTCGCCGGCGGCGCCGTCGCGGCGGATGATCATGGTGTAGCGGCTGGTGGTGTCTTCGGACTCGCGGGCGACGACGGTGATGACGTTGATGCCAGGCTGCAGCTCGGTGTCGAGCGAGAACTTGAGCTTGGTGGGGTCTTCGGCCTTGCGGTTCGACTGGTAGAAGACCTTGCGCGAACCGACGAAGATGAAGGTGTCGAGCACCTTGTCGGAGTCGTTGGCTTGGCCTTCGATGTGCACCTTGGCGTCGCGCACCGAGAGCTTGGCGGGCGTGACCTCGAGCAGGGGCGGCGAATGTGAGAGCAGCGGCTTGAGCCCGACTTTGACCGCGCCGGCGGCGCCGTCTTTGAGGGCCTTGGTCTCGACGAAGCCGAAGCGGTCGTCGCCCAGGCTGACCTTGGTGTACGGGCCGAAGGTGGCGAGCTTGTCGAGGACGGCGCCTTTTTCGAGCTCGGCCAGCACGGGCGCGGCGCTGAGCGGTTGGCCGCGGACGCCGGCGACGCTTTGCAGCGCGACCTTGCCGGTTGCTTTGACCAGGGAGAGCGGGCTCTTGGTGAGCGGCAGCTTTACCTTTTCGCTGGAGCCGACGCGGAGATCGCGATCGGTGACGCTAAGCTCGAAGTTGACGAAGTTTTCTTGCAGCTCGTCGAGGACGTCGAAGGTGAAAGCCACCGTGCGCGAGTCACCGGGTTTGAGGTTGGAGACGTCGAAGCGACCGGCGTGCAGCAAGAGGCCGTCGCCGGTGAGGTTGCGCAGGTTGGCTTGCGTCTCGAAGGACTTGCCTTTGCCGACGTTCTTGACGGTCATGTACACGGTCGCGCCCTCGCCGCGGGCAATTTGGCCGTCGCCGTTGCCGGGGCGGTTGTCGACGATTTGGTAGGTGTACGCGAAGATGGGCTGCGGCTGCGCCGTGATGGTGGTGCGCACTTCGCCCTCGGGCGGCGGCTCGGAGCCTTCGGCGGCGAAGCGCACCTTGATGACGTCGGCGCGCGTGTCCGCGTCGAGCGGGATCTTGCAGGCGCGCTTGGCGTCGAGCGGCAAGGGCTCGGTGGAGCCCGGCTTGTGGCCTTCGATGTCGCAGAAGCCGAGCGGCACCGTGGCGCTCTTGGTCTCGCCCGGCATGATCTTGCCGAACACCAGCTCCTTCTCGTCGAAGTAAGCGCCGTCGCTCTTGGTGATGGCGCGCAGCTGGTACACGGGAGCCGTGCCCTTGTTCTTGACCGAGACCTTGAGCGACATGCTGTCGCCGGAGGTGACGGTGTCGTTCGCCTTGTCGGTCTTGGTCGTGACCTCGAAGTCCGTGGGCTTGGGCGCGTTGGCGAAGTCTTTGGGCGGCGCCGACCAGTCGATATCGATGCGCTTCAGGTCGGCCGCAATGGCGTCGACCTCGGTGACTTGCAGCTTTTCGAGCACCGATTTGACGGAGCGCAGCTGCTCGCCGCGCTTGCCGGGGGCCATTTTGGTCGCCAAATCGCGGGCGATTTTGATGGGCGTATCCAGCTCGAACTCGTCCTCGATGTCGCCGCCGCGCTCGCGGATTTTCGCGCGCTCGGTCTCGGGCAAGTTGAAGCGCATGCGGAAGAACGACTGCTCGGTCGGATGTTTGGCAGCACCCGTGAGGCTCTTGGTCAAGTCGCGCTCGCGCAGCCCGCGCTCGGAGCGGTACAGATCCATCTCGAGCGTGTCGGCCGTCATCGGGTCGAGCTCGACGTCGGGCGCGACGCCCACGCCTTGGATCGAGATGTCGCCGGGTGTGAGGTACTGAGCGATGGTGAGCTTGAGCGCGGCGTGCTCAGGCGTGACGTTCGGGAACACCAGCTGCACGGAGCCCTTGCCGAACGTCGTTTGGCCGACGATCACGGCGCGGTCCAGGTTCTTGAGCGCGCCCGCGACGATCTCGCTGGCGCTGGCGCTGGAGCCGTTGACCAAAACTGCGATGGGGTAGTTGGGCTCGGTGCCGTGGCGCGTGGCGCGCTTTTCTTCGCGGCCCTCGGCGGTGCCGACGGTCGAGACGATGACGCCATCGTCCAAGAAGCGATCGGCGATCTTGGCGGCTTGCTCTAGCAGACCGCCGGGGTTGCCGCGCAGGTCGAGCACCAGGCCTTTGATCTTTTCCTTCTTGCCCAGCTCGCTCAGCGCTTCGTCGAGCTCGTCGGAGCTGGAGGCTTGGAACTGCTTCAGGCGGATGTAGCCAACTCCGCCGCCCAGCGAGCGGAAGTCGACCGATTTGACCTGGATCTCTTCGCGCGTCAGCTCGAACGGGCGCGAGCCGGCCCAGCCCTCGGGGCCGTCGCGGTGCACCCAAACCGTGACCTTGGAGCCCGGCTTGCCACGCAGGCGTCCCACCGCGTCGTCGAGCGGCATGTTGAGGCTCGACTCGTTGTTGATCTTGGTGATGCGGTCGAGCCGCTTGAGACCAGCGCGGCCCGCCGGCGTACCGGGCATGGGGCGCATGACCGTGAGCGCTTGATCGCGGATCGAGATCACGATGCCGAGGCCGCCGAAATGGCCGGACGTCGACAGGTTCATCTCGCGGTACGCCTCGGGGCTCAGGAACACGCTGTGCGGATCGAGCGTGCGCAGCATACCGTTGCAGGCCGCGTACTCGACCTCGCGCAGGTCGACCTCGGTGTCTTTGAGGTTGGCTTGCAGGAAGCTGAACACTTCACGCAGGCGCGCCGCGACGTCCCACGGGCCCTGCACGTTGTCGACGCGGAACTCGGCCGACTCGCTGTCGACCTGCACCTTGACGACCTTGGCTTTGTCTTCGTGGCGCACGATGACCTGCGCCACCTCGCGCTGAATCTCGTTCAACGCCGAAAGGAACATCTGCCGCGGCTTGACCCGGCTTGGGTCCACGTACTTGGTGCGGATGGTGTTGAGCGTCTCGTTGACGGCAACGAGCTGAGTGAGATCGTACGGAGCCTTGGGCTGACCCGGCGCCGTGACGGCGTGCGCCGACTCGAGCCCGCGCCACAGGCCGCCCGTACCCGACTGCATCGAAAAGTACGACGCGATTCCGAACACGGTCAGGATCAGAATCGCGCGGCCGAGCCGCTCCAGAAAGCGCATGGGCCGAGTATAGCCCTTCACGCTCCGGCCACACTCGTGTAAGCGCATTTTCACGCCGTGGCCGAGCCTCCGTCCTCCCCCGCACGCAGGCCTGCGTCTCCCCCCGCACGCGGGTCAGGGCCGCTGAAGGAAGTCCACGACCAGCGCGGACACCACTACTTTCCCGGCTACTTGAAGGCGCGCGATCGGGAACAGCTGCTGACGTGGCTTACGGCGCTCCGGCCGATTTGGGAGCAGCGCTACTCCACGCGCCGCGCCCCGCCCGAGGGCCAAACCCAGCGCGAGCTCTTGCGCCCCGTGTATTGGCTCGGGAACTGGCAGTTCGCCTGCCTGGATTACTACCGTCCACCGCGCGGCCTCCACAACCGCTGCGTCGCCGCCGAGCCGTTTCCGGAAGTGCTGGCGCGCCTGGTCGCCGACACGGAACGCCGCATCGCCAAGCTGTTCCCCCGCAAAGATATTCCCGCCGGCTACCGCCTCAATACGTGCCTGGTGAACTTTTATGGCGCGCGTCGCCAGGGCGAAAAATGGGTCGACACCGCCCGCGTCGGCGAGCACCGCGACTTCGAGCCGGGCCCGGTGGCGTCGCTATCGATTGGCGAGCGCGCTTTGTTTCAGTTCGTCAGGTCGCGCCGCATTGGTGAGCGCGAAGCGCCGATTGTGGCGCAGTGGCTGGACGACGCGAGCCTGCAAATTTTTGGCGGCGGCTTCTTCAAGGACAAAGTGTTTCATCGCGTGCAGCGCGTGGACAAGCGCGAAGGCTTTGCCTTGCCGCCCGACATCGACGGCTTTCGGACGCGGCGCATCAACTTCACGTTTCGCTACGTGCCCACCGAGCACGTCACGCCCTTTGCGCAACTCAGCAAAGAGGCGCGCGAAGACGTGCGCGGCTACATGGAAGAGCTGGCCAAAAGCTCGCCGTTCTTCGAGAAGGCGCTGGCGAAGGCGCGCTGAGCCGGGGCGGCGCTACAGCCAGCCCTGCTCTTCCGCGTAGGCGCGGCACTGGGCGGCGGTGCCGAGGCCCAGCTTTTCGCGCGCGTGCAGGCGATGGGTTTCGACGGTTTTGAGCCCGATGGCGAGCTTCTCGGCGATCTCTTTGTTCTGCAGGCCCTGGGCGACCAGCAGCAGCACTTCGCGCTCGCGAGCCGTGAGCGGGTCGGTAGGCGCGGGCTCGCTGGCGCCCGGGAAGTACTCGCCACCGGCGGCGACGAGCGCGGCTGCAGCGAGCGTGACAGCGGCGGGAGCGCTCTTCGAAACGTAACCGTGGGCCCCGGCGTCGCGAGCCCGACGTACGAACTGCGGCTTGTCGTGCATGCTCAACACGAGCACGCGAACCTGGGGGTGCAGCTTGGCGACCGCGGCCGTGAGCTCGAAGCCGTCCATTTCCTTCATGCTGAGGTCGACCAACAAGAGGTCGGGCGACATGCTCGGCAAGAGCGTGAGGGCTTCCGTGCCCGATGCTGCCTCGGCCACGACCTCGAACCCGGCGCCGGTGCTCAAGCAAGCGCGCAGGCCCGCGCGCACCATGGCGTGGTCGTCCACGATCAGGATGCGAGTCGGCTTCTTGGCGGTCACGACGCTGCTTTTTGCAAAGTGAGGGGCAGGTGAACCTGCAGCTCCGTGCGCCCGGCCTCGGAATGGATACTGAAACGCCCGCCCAGGAACTCGACGCGCTCTCGCATGTTGCGCAGGCCAATGCCCGAGTCGGGGCTGCGCGCTACGCGAGTCACGTCGAAGCCGCGCCCGTCGTCCTGAATCAGCAAACTGACTTCAGCGCCAACGCGCGAAAACTCCAGGCGCACCAGCCGCGCCCGCGCGTGTCGCTCGACGTTGGCCAAGCCCTCTTGCGCGATGCGAAACAGCGCCACCGATGCCTCGTCGCTGAGCACCAGCTGCTCGTCTGCGCCGTGAAACTCCAGCTGCAAGCCGGTACGCTGCGCGAACTCGCTCGACAATTGTCGAAGCGCGCCGGCGAGCCCCAGCTGGTCCAGCTCCAGCGGTCGCATTTCGTGCGACACGTCGCGCACCGCGACAATCGCCTCACCCAGCTGGCGGAGCCCTGTCTTCAGCTCGCTTGGCGAGCCCGCTGGTGCAAGGTCGAGGGTTCGCTCGGCCGACTCGATCTGCAGCTTGGCCGCGACGAGTAGCTGAGAGATGCCGTCGTGCAGATTGCGCGACACCTGGGCGCGCTCTTCTTCTTGCAAGCGGACGATGCGCTGGGCCATGACCTTCAGCTTCGCGTCGGCCAGGCGACTTTGGCTGACGTTGAGGGCCATGCCGGTAGCGAACACCAGCGTTACCGCGAACGCAGCAACCAGCCCCAGCGTGCGCAGCGTATGCACCACGCTCTGGCTCGCGCGCTCACGCAAGCTGTGCTGGGCCCGTTCGATGTCGTCCATGTACACGCCGGTGCCGATAACCCAGCCCCATCGCGGCAGCATGGTGACGTACGCCATTTTCTCGACCGCGCCCGGCTTCGACGGTTTGGGCCAGGCGTAGCGCTGAAAGCCGCCGCCGCTCTTGGCCGTGTCGATCAAATCCGGAATCACGTGGCGCCCGCGCACGTCGGTAATCTCGCGTAAATCTCGGCCGACCAGCTCGGGCATGGTGGGGTGGACCAAGCACGTGCCGCGCTGATCGTAGGCAAAGAAGTAACCGTCCTCGCCATAGCGGGTCGACGCCAGCATGGCTTTCGCGCGCGCTTGAGCGGCCTGCTCGTCGCCAGCGTTTGCGTACAAGGGAGCGAGCGCGCTCAGCGCGATGGCGACGTAGCTCTCGAGCTCGAGGCGCTTCGACGCCAAGAGCTGCTCTTCGATCAGCCGCGACTGCTCGCTCACCAACTCTTCGGAGTGATGCGCCACCCGCGCCGCCACGATGCCCATGGCGAGCAGCAGCGGCAAAATGGCCAGCGCCAGCACCTTGTATTTGAGCGGCACCCGCCACGCCTGCTGAGCCATTCCAGGCCACAGCCTAGCGGATGCGAATGCGCAAGTCACCGCGCTCACCCGCGGTACAAGGCCGGCTCGGTAGTACTACCTAGCCGAAGCTCGGTAGTCGTACGAATTCCCAACGTTCACGCGCTCCGTCAGTATCGCTGGCAAGTAGGCGCGTTGACGAACGAACGGACGCGCTCACGCAAACCCGGGGAGTTGCCGCATGCTCGCGCTCATTTTTGCATTCATTGGTTTGGTCGCGCTGGCCAAGGGCAAGCTGAAAGTCACCGCGAACCGAGAGCTCTCGGCCTGGCGGGCGCGCGCCATCGGCTTGGGCTTCTTGGCCATCGCCTGTTTGCTCCAGGTGACGGCAGGCGCGTCGGACGACGACCTGCGCGCTCGCCTCGCCGAGCAGACGACGCGTCGCGGGTACGCCTCGGCGCTGCTCACCGACGTCAATGACGTTCGGTTCCTGCTCATCACGCTCGCCGTCGGCGCAGGGTTCGTCCTCACGCTGGGCGCGCTGCTGCTGGCCCAGGAAGTCGGGCCAGGCAAAGCGTCTCAGGCGCGAAAAGGCGCGAGCTTTGCGCCGACGCTTGCCGCGCGCTCCCTGCGACTTTGGTGCTGGCTTTTGGACTGCGCGCTGGTCTTGGCACCCGCATTCGTGCTGCACGGCATCGCAACGCTGATGGGCCGCGACACACCAGCCGACATCGAACGGATCTTGCCCATCATCGGCCTCTCGAGCACCGCGATCTACGCTCTGCAGTGCTGGCTCACGGCTTCGAGCGGGCAGTCGCTGGCAAAAGGCTGGTTCGGGATTCGTGTCGTCCGGCCCACGGGGGCGCCGCCCGGCGTCTTCCGCGGCGTCGTTCTGCGTAGCTGGGTACCCGCTGCAGCCGCGGCCCTCAGCCTGGTTTGGCCATTTTTTGCCTTCGCCACGCTGTGCAACGTCCTGCAAATCTTCGGTGGCCAATCGCGCTGCATCCACGACCTGCTCGCCGACACGATCGTCGTCAACGTCGCCGAGCGCCCGAGCAGCGCGCGCGTTGGGAGCGAAGCATGAAGCCCCAAGCCTCCCTCGAACGTCTGGCAGAAGCGATCACGGCTGGGGACCTGGCGGCCGTGGAAGCGCTGCTCGCAGCCGGCGCCGACCCCAACGCATTGCTGCCACGCTATCACTCACCCCTGACGCTCGCCGCTCAGCACGGTCACGACGCAATCCTGCGCGCGTGCATCCGCCGGGGCGCCGACGTGCTGGCCAAGAGCCTGGAGTTCGGCGATCGGCCCCTGGTGGTTGCGGTCTCGCACGGCCACGACCAGTGCGTGCAGACGTTGCTCGACCTGGGCGCTGGCGCGGATCGAGCATCGCTCGACCGCGCGCTGATGGCAGCGGCCGAAATCGGCAACACCGCGCTCGTGCTCCGGCTGTGCGCCGAAGGAGCAGACCCGTACCAAGTTCAGCGCAAGGGCCACAGCCCGCTCAGCCGCGCCGTCGGGGCTTCGCATTTCGAGACCGCGCGCGCCGTGCTGGCGCTGCTCGTAGACCCCGCCAAGCGCCGCACACACCTGAAAAACGCGCTGCGCTTCTTCATCTGGGCCTGCTCACCTGCCGGCGCGCGCTTCGTGCTCGAGCAAGCGCCCGACATCTACGACGAACCGGACGACTACACCGGAGAGTCGCCGCTCGAGGGCGCCGCCGGGCGTGGCCACGCCGAGCTATTGCGCCTATTGCTCGCCTGCGGTCCGTGTGCGCTCGAAGGGCCAAGCCCTGCGCCCGAGCGCTGGGACGCGGCGGGCGAGACGCCGCTCATGACGGCCGTTTGGGTCGGCAGGCTCGACGCGGTCCAGGTGTTGGTAGACGCCGGCGCCTCCCTGCGCGCTCGTGGCAAGCGCTTCGGAAGCACCCCGCTGATGTTCGCCTGCACCGAGCGACACAGCTGCCAGGGCGGCGAGATCGCGAGCTTCTTGCTCGAGCGCGGCGCGGAGCTGGAAGCGAGAAACGACAGCGGCGCAACGCCGCTGCTGTTGGCCGTGAGAGGCGGCAGCCGGCAAGTGCTCGAGGCGTTGTTGCGCTTCGAGCCAGACCTTTCGGCTCGCGACGAGAAAGGCCGGGACGCATTCGCATTGGCCGCAAAACGCGGCGACCCCGCGATCACGACGCTGCTGACCAGGCAACGTGACCGGCGGGCCGCCGCGGAGGCTCGACATGTCCGCTACTGAAGCCGCAGCGCCCAAGCGCTGCTACTACTCGCTGAATCACGGCATACCGATCACGGTGGTGCTCGTCAGCGGTGGGATCGACAGCACCGTGCTGCTCTACCGCCTCGCCGAGCGAGCGCGCGCCCGTGAGCTTCAAGTCTACCCGCTGTTCGTCGACTACGCGCAGCGGGCGGCAGAGCTGGAGTACGCGGCAGCGCATTGGCATTGCCGCCGCCTCGGCTTGCAGTTGCCGCGCCTCGATCTGTCGAGAGTGGGCGAAGCGTTCCGGCGTCCTCGCTCGATGAAGCCGCACATTCCGCTGCCACACCGCAACCTCGTCGTGCTCAGCCTTGCGCTCAGCTACGTGACGGTCGTCGGCGCGAAGGCGGTAGCGCTGGGCGTGATCCGCGACGACATCGGCGGCTATCCCAGCGCGTCGTTGCCCTTCCTCGACGCATTTCACGAGCTAACGCTCACGCTCGGCAATATCGAGCTCGAAACGCCGTTCGTCCACTGGCCCAAGGCTCAGGTGATCGCCGAGGGCAACCGGCTGGGCGTCGACTTCGGCCAAACCTACAGCTGCATGCTCGGGCGTGAGCTGCACTGCGGGCACTGCACCCAATGCCTGCGCCGCGACTCTGCCTTCCGCGAGCTGCGTCACTTCTCCGTCTGAATTCTGCGCAGCTCTTCTTCTTGCTGTTTCTGTCGCAGGTTCATCTGCTCCACGGCTCCCTTTGCGTCTTGGATCAGCGCGCTGGGTGACGTCAGCACGCTGCCGCCCTGGGCGCCGGTGGAGCTGCGCACTGCGCTGAAGTACAGCCCAGTTAGCAGCGCGCCGACGCCGAGCACCAGCACCGCGCGCGACGCGAAGCCAGGCCGTTGGGCAGCAGCTTGAACAGCGCCGCCAGCAAGAGCGCGATGCCGAAACCGACGGCGAACGAGATCCAATCCGGCCGCCATGCGGTGACATGTTCCAAGCTTGGAAGCGTGGGCGAAGCGTCCGCCTGCAGGGTGACGACAGCGACCTTGCCGCGCTCGGCCGGCGGCACGCTTTCGAGCGAAGAGACGACATGCAACCGCCCGTCGGCGTCGACCCAGCGATAAAAGCTCTGCGGCTTGCCCTGCGTTGGTTCCACGGCTCGACCTACATAGTCGTCCGCGGCGTTAGGAGCAAAAATGCCCGCAAACAAGCCTAGATGCAGGAAAAACCCTGCTTCAGCGATAGGCAGCGCTATAACGAGGCTGAACTGCGGGAGGAAGCGGCGTCATGACTCATCTCGTTCCTTGTCCCAACTGTGCACGTCACGTGCGGCAGAGCGAGGCAGCGTGTCCCTTTTGCTCGGTCGAGCTTGCGCTCCAACATTTGTCGCCGCCTGTGTTGCCGCGCGGCCGCTTGGGCCGTGCGGCGACGTTCGCCTTCGGCGCCAGTCTGGTCGGCGCAACGTCGCTCATCGCCTGCGGCGGTGAATCCGAAACGAGTAAGCCGGGCAGCGCTGGAGCAAACAGCGTGGGCGGCTCCAGCTCCGGCGGCACGAACAGCGGCGGTGCTGCCGGTGCTGCCGGGCTCAACGGCATCGGCGGCAACGTTGCGCCGCCGTACGGGATTCCGCCGTTCGGTGGCTATGCACCGACGTACGGCTCACCGCCGGGCGGCAGCGGCAATATTGGCAGCGCTGGCACGGGCGGCGTTGCAGGTGCCGGCGGTGGCGGTGCCGGTGGCGGCGGTGGCGGCGGTGCCGGTGGCGGCGGTGCTGGTGGCGGCGGTGCGGCGAATGCCGGCACGGCTGGCAGCGGCGGACCTACCCCAGTCTACGGTGCGCCACCGAAAGAGTGAGCGGCGGCGCGAGCTGTTGCCTGTCACTCCGTCCGCTGCGAGACGATAAATGCCGGCGCGACGGTCTTGCTCGGCTCGAGCTCGGCATGGCGTTACGCTGCGGAGCTGCGGGATGAGGAGCCTCGATGCAAGCGACCCTCCGGCAACTGGTTTGTCTCGTCACGGCCCTGTGTTGGCTCCCAGGCTGCAGCAGCACTGAGTCGACTCCCGGCGGCGCTGCTGGCGCGACGACGAACGGGGGCGCCAACGCGCAAGCCGGTTCCGCTGGCCTCCCGAGCTCGGCCGGGAATGTCGGGCAGTCCGGTAGCGGCGGCGCCAACGCTGGAGGCAACTCGAGCACTGGCGGCAGCGCGTCGAATGCTGGCGCTCCGCCCGATGCCGGGTTCGACGCGCAGCTCAGCGCCAGCGCTTTGGCGGCCAATCGCAGCGTTGGCGTAGAGTGGAACGCCGTCGAAGGCGCGACCGCTTACAAGGTGTACTTCGCCGAAGGCGCAGCGCCAACCGCCACCAGCATGAGCGCTCAGGTCATGGCGCCGCACGCCAGCTTCGTGCATCGCGCGCTGACCAACGGCACGCTGTACAGCTACGCCGTCTCGGCCATCGTGGGTGGGCAAGAGTCCAAGCTTTCGCCGCCCGTCATGGCCACGCCCAGCGGCGAATGGGTGCTCGAGGAGCTGGGCGACGGCCAGTTCGACGACGTCTCGACCGGCAAGCTGGTACCGCGCGTGCCGCTGGCCAAGCGCATTCACCTGCTGCTGTTCGCCGAGGGCTACCAGACCGCCGATCTGACGACGTTTCACAGCGACGCCGATCATGCTGGCGCGCGCAAAGGCGACGTGGACGCCTGGGTCGACTACGTGTTCAGCCTGGCGCCCTACAAGGACTATCGCGAGGCCTTCGTGATCTGGCAATTGCCCCGCGCCTCGAACACGCACTTCGACGCTGCCGACACGGCCTTCATGGTGCCGGTTGCAAGCTCGCAGGTTGGCAGCGTGACCGGCACCGGCGAGCTTTCGACGCGCGCCTGGGCCGCGCTGGCGCTCTTGCCGGTGCCGCCCACGGATTTCACGGCCAGCACCTTTGGCAATGGCCGCACGCACGTGGCTTCGTTCTTGCTCTACGACCCGCAGCGCGGTCGCGCCGGGGTGAGCGGCTTGACCACGTCGCTGCGCAACCCCGCGCAAAACTCACAGCGTATCGCCGCCGCGTTCGGGCAAGGCCACGCGCACGAGTTCACTCACGCTTTCTCGGGCCTGCGCGACGAGTACATCGAGCTCGACAACGACCCGCCCAACGCCTCGGAGACGAGCAACGTGGTGCCGTCGAATCAATGCTCGACGCTGCCCTGGCAACACCTACTAGCCGGCGGCACTTACAACGCTGCCACGGAAAGCCTGGTCGGCGCGTTCGGCACGCCCGAACAGGGCTACCACTCGGAGCTTTTGTGCCTACTGAACGGCACTCACGACAACGCGCAGCACTACGGTGGCAACGGCCTTTTGCGCGACGACGACCGCATGTGCAATTTTTGCCGGGAAATCACGGCCTACCGCATCCACTCGCGCAGCGGCATCTTGACCGACGACCAAGCCGGCTTCACCACCTGGAAGACCGCCTACCGCGCCAAATTCTTCGAGCGCTACCCGTTCGTCGTCCCCGCCACGGTGCCGCAGACCAACAACGTCCAAAACCCCGCCCAAGGCATGGCCGTCTACGAAGCGTGCGCGGCAACGGCGCTGCAATCAATCGCGGCGCCGGTGACGACGCCTCCGGGTCGTACCCGCAGGGGCTGCGTCGTGGACCCGTGAGCGCTCCGGCGAGGTCCCCACGCGTTCACAACGGCGCCGCAACGCCGAGCGCCAACAAGGCTTGCCCGAACGCGAGCTGACCGGCTTGGCTCTGCAGCGGGACACGACCGCTGAACATGTCTTGGTAGCAAGCGGCGAGCGTTGGTGCTTCGGCGACGCTCGGCGCCGTGCCACGGCTGAAGTCCTTCACGATGCCGATGATGGTCAGGCCGCAGAGCAGGCCGGCGAGCTTGCGCAAAGCCCGAAAGCTGGCGCGCGAGACGTCGGTCAACGGTGCGCCGTCGTGGCCTTCGGCGAGCGCAAAAGCCGTAGCTTCGTCCAAGCGCAGGAACAGCGCGAGGCAGGCTAGGTCGAAATAGGGGTGACCAACGCCGCACACCTCCCAATCGACCAGCCAGGCGCGCTGGCCGTCCCACAGCACGTTGCCGGGGTTCACGTCGTTGTGGTTCAGCGTGAGGCGAGGCTCGGCCTCGAGCACGGCTGCGATGGCGTCGAAGCTTGGCCCCAAGTCGCTGGCCCAAGCCGGAAAGCCAGGGCGCACGCGCTGTGCCTCCCAAACTCGACGGGCGTAGAGCAACGGCTCTTGGCGCGTGATGCCCGTCGCGTCGAGGGCGTGCAGGCGCCGCAGCTGCTCGACCACGGAGCCGAGCACGCGCGGGCGGTCTGCCGGATTGGCGAGCGCGGCCGAGATCGGCACGCCAGCAATGCGCGCCGAGACGACCGCGCGCGCCGCTTCGTCGACGTGCAAGAGCGCCGGCGCAATCTCCGCCGCTGCCGCAAGCCGCATGACGCGCAACTGCTGGGCAAAATTGTCGTCGGCGAGCTCGGGCGGCTGAACGCGCAGCACGTAGGCGCCACGCGAAGTGGTTACGGCGTACACCCGCGCTCCGGACAGCCCCACGTTGATCGGCTCGATGCTCTGGACGACGCCAACGCGCTCCTCGGGCAAGAACGCCAACAGCTCGTCCGGTCGCGCGCTGCCCTCGGTCATGGCTCTCGGTATCGAGCAGCGTCGCTCCCCTGGCAAGCCTTCACTCGAGCTGCGGCTTCAGCAGCTGCTCCATCCAGCTCATGACGACCCGCACGGCCTGCGGAACCTGGCGCCCGTGGGCGTGAACGAGCGAGACCTGCAGCGGCTCGCAGCCATACTGGGGCAATACCTCGACCAGCTCTCCAGCGGCGATGTTGGCCAAAACCCCGGAGCGGGGCGCCTGAATGATGCCAAGGCCCGCCACGCAGGCGGCGTTGAACGAGTCGGAGCTGTTGACCGTGATCAGGCTCCGCATCGGGCGCTCGCGGTAGCGGTTGCCGTCGCGGTATTCGAAGCTGGGAGCGTCGGCGCCGAGCTTCGACGAGTAGTGCACCACGAGGTGCTGGTCCAAGTCTTCGAGGGAGCGTGGCGTGCCGTACCGCTTGAGGTATTGGGGGCTGGCGCAGTTGGCCATCGGCATCTGACCCAGCTTGCGGGCGGTAAGACCCGACTCGACCAGCTTGCCAACGCGCAACACGCAGTCGAAGCCTTCGCGGATCACGTCGACGCGACGGTCCGTCGTGCTGAACAACAGCTCCAAGTTGGGGTGCGCGGCGATCAGCTCGGGCAGCCGGGGGATGAACAGCGAGCGAGCCAGCGTCTGCGGCATGTCCACGCGCACTCGGCCGCGCAGCGTGCTGGGCGCCTGGAACATCGAACCCAGCTCGTCGGCGTCGAACACCAGCTGCCGGGCGCGCGCCAAGAACTGCTCGCCAGAGGCCGTGAGCCGCACCGCGCGCGTGGAGCGCTGCAGCAGCCGACTACCTACTTCGCTTTCGAGCTGCTGCACGCGCGTCGACACGCGCGCCTTCGACAGCCCTAGCTGCTCGGCCGCGCGCGTAAAGCTGGCCTGCTCGGCGACCTTCACGAACATGCGCAGGGCTTCGAGGTCCATGATTGTTCCGTATTCTGAAACAGTATGTCGTGATCTGGCAGTCTTCCGCCAGAATTTCAGGTGGCTATGCTCACTTCAGTTCCGAAAACGAAACCAATCAACCGGACCAGACAAGGCGGACAACATGGAAAAGTCTCGACAAACTCCGATCGCGCTCATCACCGGCGGTAGCCGCGGCCTGGGCCGCAGCATGGCCCTGCACCTCGCCCAGCAGGGCACCGACGTGGTCTTCACCTACCGCTCCAAGGCCGCCGAAGCGGCCGAGGTCGTGCAGCAAATCCAAGCCTTGGGCCGCAAGGCCGTCGCGCTGCAGCTCGAAGTCACCGACAGCGACTCGTTCGAGGCCTTCGCGACCACGCTCACGGCCGAGCTTCAGCGCACTTGGCAGCGCAAGAGCTTCGACTACCTGGTCAACAACGCCGGCGCTGGGCTGTACGCCAGCATCGTCGAGACCACGCCCGCGCAGCTGGACGAGATGTACCAGATGCACTTCAAGGCGCCGTACCTGCTCACTCAGCGTCTGTTGCCGCTGATCGTCGATGGCGGACGCATCCTCAACGTTTCGAGCGGGCTTGCGCGCTTTGCGATCCCGGGGTCGTCGGCCTACGGCGCCATGAAGGGTGCCGTGGAGGTGCTGACTCGCTACCTGGCCAAAGAGCTTGGGCCGCGCCGCATCAGCGTCAACGTGATCGCCCCCGGGGCCATCGCCACCGACTTTGGCGGCGGCCACGTGCGCGACAACGCCGACATCCAGCGCATGGTCACGTCGATGACGGCGCTCGGCCGCGTGGGGCTGCCGGATGACATCGGCGGCGCCGTGGCAGCGCTGCTCTCACCCGACAACGCCTGGCTCAATGGTCAGCGCATCGAAGTGTCGGGCGGCATGAACCTGTGACGGCTCACAGCCTAATTGGCCAGTAGGCTGCTGCTCAGGCCCGCGCGCGACCGGCGCTTCAAGTCGATGGCCACGGTGGCGGGCGAGCTGGAGCGCGAATGGTTGCGCTCGGCCTTGGCCGAAGCCAAAAGCGCTGGCGCGACCTCCGCCCACCAGGCCCGCGCGTCCGCCGTCGTCCAACGCTCACCCACCTGCATGGCCTCGAGCTCGTCGCGCAAAGCCTGCGCGCTCGCGGGACGCGCGTCGGGTGACTTGGCCAGACACACCAGCACCAGCTCTTCGAGCGCGCGCGGAATCAGCCGGGTGGTAGCCAGAGAAGGCGGCGTTACCTCGGCCAGCAAATGCTTGGAGCACACCTCGACCACGCTCGAGCCCTCGAAGGGCGGGCGACCCGTGAGCAGCTGATAGGCTACGGCGCCGAGCGCGTACAAATCGGTCCGGGCGCCCACCTGCTCCGGATCGGTAATGGCCTCGGGGGCCAGGTACAGCGGTGTTCCGAGCAGGGTGTTGCTGGCCGTCATGGCCGGGTCGCGCTCTTTCACCTCTTTGGCCAGCCCAAAGTCGAGCACTTTGACGTGGTCGGGCACGCCGCCACGCAGGCTGAGCATGATGTTGGCGGGCTTGATGTCGCGGTGCACGAGCCCGAGCCCGTGCGCTTCGGAAAGGGCGGCGCAAACCTGCGTCAGCAAGTGGGCCACGCGGTTTGCCGGCTGCGGGCCGCCGAACGTCACCAGCTCTTCGAGCGTGATGCCGTCGATGAGCTCCATGGCGTAGTAAAAGATGCCGTCGGGCGTGCGACCGAAGTCGTAGATTGAAATCGTGTTGGGGTGCGTGAGCGACGCGGTCAGCTGCACCTCGCGCTCGAAGCGCTGAATTTGCCGCTCGTCGCCGCGGCCGGCCGATAGCAGCTTGATGGCCGTCGGGCGGCGCAAGAGCGCGTGGCGGGCCCGGTACACGGCGCCCATGCCGCCTTCGCCGAGCTTCTCTTCGAGCGTGTACTGGCCCAGCTCGGTGACGGCGCGCACCCGCTGTTGCAAGCCGTAGATCACGCGCGAGGCCAAGGCCGAGGTGATGACGACCGTCAGGCACCACATGCCCACGAACGCCGCAGCCACGACGCCCACCCAACCGATGCCCGCGACGTGGTCGGTTGGATTGCTGGTGCTGACCCAATAGGCCGTCGGCGGCAGCGGCAACACCGAAAGCGTGGTGAGCCAAGCCATGCGGCGCGCCGTGGCGGGCACGATGATGGCGTGCGTCGTCAAGGTCGAGACGATGATCAAGGTCAAGATCAACGACTGCGTGAAGTTCGAGCCCGGCGCGAGCCCGACCATCAACGAATACAGCACGCTCATCGAGAGCAGCCCCACCACGTGAATCGCGTTCAGCTCGCTCGAAGAGCGACGCCCCTTGCGGCACAGCAGCCACATCACCAAAAACACGAGCACGGCGCCCACGTGCATCATCGAGGCGGGGTGCACGAGCTGCTCGCGCCAGTGCGGGTTGATGAAGACGCCCAGCACCTGCACGAAGACGTAAAAGGTGGCCGACACCAAGCCGACGATCGCCGCAAAGAAGGCGATGCGCTGGTTGACGAGCTTGCGATCCTCTTCGGAGTCGCTGGGCACGGCGCTCCAATCGGGCAGCGCCTCGAGGCTTGGTCGCGACGACGCGGTCATGGCTGGCGCAATATAGACGCCAGCCACGGAAAAAGCGCTAGGCGGTGCTGGCGCCCTTAGCCCGCCGAGCCTTGCACGCTGGCGCTGGCGCTGACCGAGACGCTGATGCTGGCCTGTGCCTCCACCGCCGCGCTCAGGGAGCTGGCCATGCAGGCCGCGCCCGAGACGCCCACGTCACCGATCGCCTCGAAGGCGCCAATGGTCTTGCCGGCTACGTTGGCGATTGGATCCTTCAGCGCAATCGCCAAGTTGACGGCCGCTCCGAAGTCCTCGATGTGCGCGGCCAAGGCCGCCTGCAGCTCCGCGTCGCCCACGACCTGCACGGTAGCGGCCGGCGGCGGGCAGTCGACTTGGGCGCTGGCTTGCGCCTGGCAGCTGGAGTGACATTCGGCGCTACCCTCGCAGTTCAGCTTGCCGGTGCAGGTAGGCGGGCTGACCTCGGCCGAGCATTCGCCGTGACAGGTGCCCTTGCACGTCGCCGAGCCCGGGTCGTACGAGCAGGTGCCGTTGCAGGTACCTTCGCACTTGGCCTCGCCGCGCGTCACGCACGAGCCACTGCACATGCCTTTCCAGCACATTGGGATCCTAAGCTTAGAATTCCACGTGGACAAGTTGTCGCG